>Ga0209084_1002739_pt1 | contig 13428 bp, 14 predicted proteins | sample C_130820_MF_Meta_FD_187309 | JGI IMG/M metagenome (GOLD analysis project Ga0209084, IMG submission 187309) | Freshwater microbial communities from Lake Croche, Canada to study carbon cycling - C_130820_MF_MetaG (SPAdes) (version 2) | ecosystem: Environmental > Aquatic > Freshwater > Lake... | reverse complement strand
GATAGCCTCCAAAAGTGTTGTATGGCAAAGTGCCGTGTTGGGATGCGTGAACTTTTCTAATGTGCCAGCCCTCACCTGTGTCGTTTGCTGGCAAGCGCGAATCTACGCAGATCACCCCAAATTGACCATAGGGTAAATACGGGCTGACTATGGCGGCAGCGCCTTCGCCTTTCTCTTTTTTGCCAGGCCGCAAGCAGCGAAAAACTGAAAATTGCGGTACTTTGACACACGACGGACCACAAAGAAAAATTTGAAAAGTCCTGCTGCGGCCCGCTGTTAGGGCCTTTGTTGATTTGACGTCGATCTTCCTGTCTACAAGTTATTACATCAAAAGATGTAATTAATTAATTTTTAGTAATTTACGAAATTTAAATATTTCGACATAAAAAAATTTCAGTAAATGCGGTGGTGAACTGGAGTTTTGCGGTGCTGGGAGCGTTATTCATCTCGCCTTTTTTGGGCCGGCCAAGTTCGGCGTGCCTGCTGGGAAAGGTAAACATCCCCATGCTGCCCAGGGAAGGCGGACTGTTTTTGGCGGCAACCCGAGCCAATTTATTCACTGACCTGCACGCCCTTCCAAAACGCCACCCGGTCCCGAATCGAAGCGGCTTCGGGTTTGGGGTCCGGGTAGTACCAAATGCAATCGGGGTTCAGGTCGCCGTCGACCATCAGTGAGTAGTAGCTGGCCTGGCCCTTCCAGGGGCAGCTGCTGCGGTGGTTGCTGAACTGGACAAACGCCCGGTTCAGTGCGCTGGCGGGGAAGTAGTGGTTGCCCTCGACCATGACGATATCGTCGCTTTGGGCGATCACGGTGTTTTTCCAAATGGCTTTCATGTAGCTGCTTTCCAATAAAAAAGGTGGGGGGTGGGTTGGACAAGGGCGCGATAGTATCCTGCCGCACTAATTCTTACCCGCGCCTTATGGAAACCATCCCCCTTTTTCCGCTATCCCACGGCCTGTTCCCCGACGGGCGCCTGGATTTGCAAATTTTTGAAGTCCGCTACCTCGACTTGGTGCGCCGCTGCCACCGCGAGGGCACGCCGTTTGGCGTCGCCTGGATAGAGCAGGGCCGCGAAGTGACCGTGCCCGGGCAGCAACCCCAGCTTTACAGCTATGGCACCTTGGCCCATATCGACAGCCTGGAAACCGTGCAGGCCGCGCTGCTGCGCCTACGCTGCCATGGCGGGCAGCGCTTTGCCCTGCACAAAGTCCGTCCGGGCCCGCTGGGCGTGTGGCAGGGCGAGGTGGAGTACCTAGCGCCCGATGCCGCGGTAGACATCCCGCCCGACCTGCAATACCTGGCCCAGCGCCTGGGGCGCGGCATTGCCCAGGCCCAAGAGGATGGACGCCTGCCCGAACTGCCCCTGTTGCCGCCCTTTCGCCTAGACGAGTGCGGCTGGGTGGCCAACCGCTGGGCCGAGTTTTTGCCTTTGCCAGCTGCCTACAAACAAACCCTGCTGCAAGAGCGCGACCCGCTGGCGCGCTTGCGTGCGATTGACCGCAGCATGGACCGGCAGGACGGCGACATTTAAGGATCGCAAAATTTCGTTTTCTTAATGTTATAAATTTAATTACAATTTAAAAAATAAATACGAAATAGACATCAATTTTTCCACCTGCTGCCCCCTAGCGCACCCATGACAGAGCAGCACTTCCGCCTGGAATCCCTGGCCTACCAAAACGACGCCGTCGATGCGGTGGTCGGCGTCTTTCGCGGCACGCCCAAAGCGCAGGCGCAAGACGGGCCGGGCAACCGCTGCTCCCTGAGCTGGCCCCAACTGCAGGACAACATGCAGCAGATTGCGCAGCGCCAGCGCATCAACCCAGAAAGGCTTCAACTCAGCGCGCCAGCGCAAGGTCAGCCGCTCGATATCTGCGTCGAGATGGAAACCGGCACCGGAAAGACTCTGGTCTACCTGCGCACTCTGTACCGCCTGCACACCGCCTACGGCTGGAACAAATTCATCATCGTTGCGCCCAGTGTGGCAATTCGGGCGGGCGTGATGGGCACCTTGGCCGAGTTTGGCCTGCAATTGGCCCAGCAGTGTGGGCTCAACCACCCGATACCCGCATTTGAGTACGACAGCAGCCGCCTCGCGGGGCTTAAAACATTTATCGACAGCCCCCAAGCCGCCATCATGGTGATGAACAGTCAAGCCTTTGTCGGCAAAGGCCGGGTTATCAGCGATGAAGAAAACGAAGCCCCCCTGGACGGCCTGACCTGGCTGCAAGCCTTGGCGCGTTGCCGCCCGGTGGTGGTCATGGACGAGCCGCAAATGGGCATGGACACCGAGGCCGCCCTCAAAGCCTTTGATGATATGCATCCGCTGGCCAAGCTGCGCTACTCCGCCACCCATGCCAAAGGCCAGGCGCGCAACTGCGTTTACCGCCTCACCCCCGGGCAGGCCTACGAGCAGGGCCTGGTCAAAAAAATTGAGGTGCTGACCATCGAGGCCCAAAACGCCGCCGGCACCTTGCAGCTTGAGCTGCTGGAGGTTCAAACCCGTAAAGGCCACGCCCCAAAAGCTAAGCTCAAGCTTTGGTATTGCCTGTCTAAAGATGCCCTGAAATACAAGATCAGCAACTGGCTTCCCGCCAGCACCGACCTGGCGCAGGCCACCAAAAACCGCAGCTATGCGGGCTGGCGTATCGAGCACATTGACAAAGTAGCAGGCACCGGTGCTTGGCAAGTGCGCTTTGATAACGGCCAGACCCTGGTCCAAGGCCAAGCCATGGGCCAGGACAAAGAAGGCCTTTTCCGCCAGCAATTGCACTGGCTGATCCACCGCCATTTTGAGAAAAAAGCACTGCTCGCGCCCTTGGGCATCAAGTGCTTGTCGCTGATCTTTATTGACAAAGTAGCCAACTATTTGGCCAGTGCGGCAGACCAGAGTCCGTTGATAAAGCGCTTGTTCGAGGAGGAATACAGCGCCAAGCTCCAAGCCCTACACGGCCAGGCGCCCGATCCGCAGGCTATGCAGGCAGCCCAGGCCAGCTACTTTGCCCAGACGGGGCAGGGCGGCTATACCGATAACGAAAACGCCATGTCCAAAAACAGCGCCATTTACAAGCGCATCCTTACCGACAAGGCAGGGCTCTTGCAGCTCAGCGACCCGGTGGAGTTCATCTTTAGCCACAGCGCTCTCGGTGTGGGCTGGGACAACCCCAACGTTTTTAACATCGCCACCCTCAACGCCACCCAAAGCAGCGTCAAAAAGCGCCAGGAGCTGGGGCGCGGTCTGCGCATCTGCGTCAACCAAAGCGGCCAGCGTGTCTATGACGCCCCAGGCACACCGCTGGGCCAGGAGATCAACCTGCTTACCGTGGTGCCCAACCAAAGTTACCAAGCCTTTGCTCAGGACTACCAGCAAGAAATAGAAGAAGCCTACGGACAAGACCCCCACGCCATCGCCCCCTTGCGCGAAAACCGTGCCGGCAATCTGCAAAAAAAGACCCTGCGCCGCCGAGACGATCTGCTGGCTACCGAAGCCTTCCGCCAGTTTTGGCAGGCAATGGCGCGCACATCCCGCTTTACCGTCGCTTTTGACGAAGATGCCATCGTCCAGGAGGTGGCCCCTCTGATCCGAGGTATAGAGGTGCCCGCCTATAGCGCAGATATCAACGCCACCCGATTAGGCATCCTGGAGAGCGCCGACGCCCAGGCCCCCCAACTCACCAGCGTGCACACCGGCCACGATCAGGCCCGCCTGAGGCCACGCTTTGCCGCCCAAGACTGGGTGCAAGCCATCGGGCAAGACAGCGCCTTATCGCAAAAAGCCGTTCTGCGCCTGCTACAACTGGCCTTGCAAGAGCCCACGTGCGCCCAACAGTTTGTGTGCAACCCTGTGCTCTTTGCCCAGCAAGCCAGTGCCGTGATCCGCGAGGCGGAGCGCGCCCACATGCTGCGCGGCCTGCGCTACACGCCCGACGGCGAGGTGCTGGCTTTAGACACCCTGCAGGCCGTGGTAGAAACCGTTAAAGACATTGCCCACACGCCCCAGCGCGGCCTCTATGCCGAGCAGCCCATTGACAGTTTGCAGGAAAAGCGCTTTGCCGAGTCGGCAGACCAAGACCTGCAGCTAGTCTGCCTGCTCAAGCTGCCCGAGGGCTACCGCATTCCCACTCCCGTGGGGTGGTACACGCCCGACTTTGGCCTGGTCTTTAAGCAAAGCGGCCTCCACAGCATGGAACTGGCCGCCCCCGCCGTGCAGCAGGAAACCGACTTTTTTGTGGTGGAAGTCAAAGCAACCCACAAGCTGCACGACAGCCAGGCCCTGAGCGCCCAAGAGGCGTTCAAGATCGAATGCGCCGCCCGCCACTTTGAGGCGCTGGGCTTTGCCACCCACGTACACGGCCGCATGGTCCAGGTCCGGCCTAAGCGCCTGTACGCCGCCCCGCGTGACACCTACGACTACTTCAAGCAAAACGACGTCAATGGTGGGGCCTTGCCGTGAGTGACAAGCCAACCGCGCGTCCCGCGCTGGAGCCCACCCTCAGCGCGACCAGCTTTGCCGCGTGGTATTGGCTCAAAACCGAGTTACAGGCGTTTTGCCGGGCGCAGGGTTTGGCCGTGGGCGGCAGTAAAGATGCGTTGGCGCGGCGCATTGGTGCGCGCTTGGGCGGCGCTGTGGCACCCGCAGTGGCCCAGGGCAAAGCGCCTAGGGCCAAGCTACCTGAGCCATTGCATTTGCACACCGTCATCCAGCCCGGATGGCCGCTAAGCCACAGGCTGCGCCGCTTTTTTGTCAGCCAGGTGGGCGAAGCGTTTCGGTTCAACCAGCCCTTGCGCGCGCTGTTTCAAAACCCGCAAGGCCAAACCCTAAGCCAAGCGGTGGACTTGTACCTCCAAACCCGCCACCAGCGCCGGCCCATTGGGGCGCAATTTCAGTTCAACCAGCACATGCGCGACTACTTTGCCAAGCACCCCGACGCCACACGCGACCAGGCACTGCGAGCGTGGCGGGAAAAGCGGGAAACGGCGGGTAGCTTGCGCTGAGCCGGGATGACCCAAAAAGAACTGAAAACACACAATTTATACCATTTCATGTATATTCTTTATGCGCACCAACGAAAAACCACTCGAATGGATTGGCAGCAGCCACAAAGATTTGATGGCTATGCCCACCGAAGTGCGTCGGTTTTTTGGATTTGCCATGTCGCTGGCGCAAGCCGGCGACAAGCACGAGGCGGCCAAAGCGCTACGTGGTTTTGGGGGTGCGGGCGTCTTAGAAGTGGTGGAGGACGATGCAGACGGAACCTATCGCGCGGTGTACACCGTCAAATTTGCGCAAGCGGTGTTCGTACTTCATTGTTTTCAAAAGAAAAGCAAACGCGGTGCAGCCACTCCCAAGCCAGATATGGACCTGATACAGGCGCGGCTCAAAGTCGCCCAGGCAATAGCAAAGGAATGGAAATCATGAAAACTCGCATCGTCAAAGGTGTTGAAGTCAAGCGCAGTTCAAGCAACGTATATGCCGACCTTGGGCTCGCGGATGCAGACAAGCTACAAATTAAAACTGGGCTGGTGATAGAAATCCGAAAGGCTATGGCCGCACTGGCGCTAACGCAGCACCAAGCGGCCCTGCGCATGGGCGTTAGCCAGCCTAAAGTCTCAGAAATGATGCGCGGCAACTTTGCCAACTTGTCCGAGCGCAAATTGATGGACTGCCTCACTCGCTTGGGTTATGACATAGAAATCACCATCCGTCCCGCCAAATTGGATGTCGGGCATCTCACACTAAGCACCGCCTAGCGCAATGACCCCGACAGACCCTATACCTCCATCCCCTCAGCAATCCATCCAAACACCCGACCTGCTGCAAGAACAAATGGCGCGGCTCAAAGCCGAGTTCCCCGACTTGTTCACCAACGAAGGACGGCTGAACTCGGCCGAGTTGCTGCGCTTGACAGGCGAGATGCAGCGTGACCATTTTGATTTCAGCTGGTCTGGCGAAGCAGTGGCCAAGCGCAAAGCGTTTTCGCCGACCACCGCCGCGCTGCGCTATGACGAGGCTCGCAGCGTCAACCCGGACATGGCAGGCGGCAACTGCATCATCGAAGGCGAAAACCTGGAGGTGCTGAAACTGTTGCTGTGCGCTTACAGGGGCCAAGTGAAATGCATATACATCGACCCGCCCTACAACACCGGCAACGACTTTGTTTACAAAGACAACTTTGCCGAAGGCACTAGCGCCTATTGGGAACACACCGGCGTGACGCAAGACGGCGTGAAGATGAGCACCAACACCCGCGCCGACGGGCGGTTTCACAGCAACTGGCTGAACATGATTTACCCGCGCCTCTTGGTGGCGCGCCAACTGCTGCGCGAAGACGGCGTGATATTTGTGTCCATCGACGACAACGAAGTGACGCACTTGAGGAAGGTGATGGATGAGGTGTTTGGGGAGGGGAATGCATTAGTCACTTTAATCTGGGATAAGCAGCACTCACAGCAGCAAGGTGTATTTAAGAAGTATCACGAATACGTGATTTGCTACGCCAAGAATGCAGAGCTAATTTCCAAGATTGAAGGAGGCGAAGGAAATATCGAAGCTGGTGCACTCAAGAAAATTAGCAAAAATAACCCATCTTCAGAGTTCATCTTTCCCAAAGGGGTTCGGTTTGATGCAAAAGATGGAACGACATTTCAAGGAACATTTGGTGCATCGGAGCAAGTGACAGTTATTAAGGGTGTTTTGAAGGCTTTGAACGGCAAAACGACTGAGGAGGTGACTCTTTCTGCTGGATGGACGCAGAGGAATCAGATGCGCGATTACTTTGATCACAAAGAGGTAAGGGACACCAAAAACCAATTGGTAAAAGAGTTCTTCTTCAACTCAACTGGAAAGTTGAAGTGCATTAAAGAACGTGCTGCGATTACCCCCTCATCATTGCTACCCAAATTTGGTATGAGTAGTGTCCACACCGCTCATTTGTCTGGAATTCTTGATGGTGAAATCTTTGATAACCCGAAACCAGTTGATCTGATCCAGCTTTTACTAAGTTGGTTCTTGCAAGAGGACGATATATTTTTGGACTTCTTTGTAGGGTCTGGTAGTTCCGCAGAAGCACTTTTTGCTTGGCAAAGGGAAACAGGTTCAAACGCAAAATTATTTGGTGTGCAAATACCAGAAGCAACCGATACAAGCAGCGAAGCCTATAAAGCAGGTTTCAAAAAAATCAGCGACATCACCATAGAACGAGTCAAGCGCGTCATCCAAGGTTATGGCGACACCCCGCAACCCATAGAAGCGGGTTTCAAAGTTTTCACCCTAGAGAAAAGCGCCTTCCCGCGTGCCGACTTCGCGCCCGACCCAGATGCCAGCGCCGAGCAAAACCTGAAAGCCCTCAAAGCATTCATCGCACAAAAAGAGACCAACCTGTTCAGCCAGCCAGACGCGCCAGCCGTGCGCGACGAAGTGCTGCTCAAGTGCGGCTTCCAACTCGACGTGCAGCTAACGCCGGTGACAGAAGTCACCGCCAACCAGCTCTACCTAGCCACCGACCAGCAAACCCCGCCCCGCCAAGCCATCGTCTGCTTCGACACCAGCTTAGACACCTCCACCCTGGAATGGCTGCGCCAACAAAAAGGCCAACGGGTAATCCTCCTAGAAGCTGCGCTGGACACCACGGCGAAGTGGAATTTGCGGCATGCCTTGGGAGATGAGCTGACTGTATTTTGATATTTGCGGTGAATCTAGCGATATGACTTAACAAATATTTTCGAGAACGATTTAAATTGATAGCAAATAAACCACTTTCTCGCTCAACGCTACTTATTGCTGCGATGCACTACGCCGCACTCAAAGCCCTGGACGCGGTGTTCGATGGCCAATTACAAAAAGCCAACCTGATGAACGCCATCGAGGCCAATGTCTCTTTAGACGCCTGGGCGCTGGAGGTTTACGAAACCGGTAATACCCGCTGGCGTTCGATATTTGCTTTTGCCTCTGTGGGTTTGGTTAAAGGCGGCTACGTCACCAAGTCGCGGGGAGTTTGGGCCATTACCGATCAAGGTCGTGCTGTAGTGAACGTGCCTTACGAGGGCCCCGCGTTTGTGGCCGAGGTCAATCAGCGCTATCAAGCCTGGAAAAGCAGTCAACTGAGCGCTGGACCTAAGCCGGCGCTGGCTCAGAAGCCTGATGACGACGATGAAGCCGTGCCCGAGCCACCGGATGTCCGCATGGCCGCGATATTGGGCGAGTCCAACGAGGCCTTGTCCGCCGAATTGCTGGAAACCATCAAGTCCGCGCCGTCGGTGTTTTTTGAGCAACTGGTGGTCAAGCTACTGGTAGCCATGGGCTACGGTGGCAATCGTGCCAACGCCGGGCAAGTGACCCAGCCAAGCGCGGATAACGGAATAGACGGCATCATCAATGAAGATCCACTGGGCCTGGACACTATTTACCTGCAAGCCAAGCGCTGGCAAGACCCGGTGGGCGAAGGCCCGGTGCGCGACTTCATCGGCGCATTGGTCATCAAGGGCGTGAAGAAGGGCGTATTCCTCACCACCAGCTACTTTACGCCCGCCGCCCGCGCAGCGGTGCAGGGCAATAAGTCGGACCAGAAAATCGTACTTATCGACGGTGCCCGCCTCGCCGCGCTCATGATCGAACACAACCTGGGCGTGTCCACAGCCCAAACGTTTGCCCTCAAACGCCTAGACACCGAATTTTTTACGGAGGATTGAAACGTTGAAAGACCAAGAAATACACGATTACTTTATCCGCTACGCCCAATCTTTTGCGCAGTCTGCGGGGGCGTTGGCCGATTGTTATGCCACGCCCTCGGTGTTTGCCCGTAGCGGGGAGCTGTGGCTCAACCCCAGCGCGATGGACAATATGGCCGCCCTGGGCGCGCTGATCAGCCAGGGCTTTACGCAGGCCGCTTTGCTGAGCCTGCACAGCGCTTCGCTGGGCGAAAAGTCTGTGGTGGCCACCGTCGAGTGGGATTACCAGGACAGCGCGGGCCGCAGCCTCTGGCAATCCACCTGCAGCTACAAAATTTTGACCGAGCTTCGCGATGCTGCATCAACCATTTTCAAAAAATTTAAGCATGTACGATTAAACAGGTCGCGATGTTCCACTTGCACCCAGTAGCCGCAGCGATTGACTAATTGCATACGAGCCCATGGTGCGTTCTCAACGATCTTCAAGGCCCCCCGAGGGGGTTGAACTGATCATTCACACCCCAAAAACCGAATATGGGGCATTGCAGTTCCTTTAGTCGCTCAGTCATATTGGGTATCTTCATGACTGATCGGGCGGCTTGTGTTTGTATAGCGGCAATCGGCGCTCGCTCCGCAATGATTTCATCAGTTAGAAGACTTGGATCAAACAACTGCATAGACATAACGCTGCGCATCGCTTGCGAACCAGTTTTACCAGATTGGTAAATCTTAAACATGTTTGCAATACCAGGCATATCAAGATAGGTTTGCAGGTCTTCTACGCCACCAGGCGCCATGAGGATTAGCCGACCTACTTCATTTGGATAGGCCAGTGCATACCCTAAAGCTACGGCCCCGCCAAGTGAGTTGCCAAGCAGTGTGACTTTATTTAGGTAGACCAGTAACAAAATCAAACCTAGCACGAGCCCTGGAATAAAGGGCAATGCGAATTTAGACAGCAATTCCCCCAGCGCTTGGAATATGAACAGTTACACCAGGCCATTAATCATGGTTGGAACTGTCCAATATTTTTACCGACGGGGCTCTGTGGCTAATAGTGTCAGATCAGAGTAATTTCAACATCAATGTTGCCACGCGTTGCATTGGAGTAAGGACAAACTTGATGTGCGGTATCAATCAAGTCTTGCGCTACAGAGCGGTCCATGCCGGGCAGACTGATCGCTAGACGCGCAGAAATGCCAAAGCCTGCTGGGATGGGTCCTATGTCAACGCTGGCATCGATAGATGCATCAGCGGGCACTGTTACCTTTTTTACTCCAGCAACGTGCTTTAGTGCGCCCATAAAACACGCAGAATATCCAGCGGCGAATAACTGCTCTGGATTGGTGGCGGTGCCAGCACCACCCATGGCCTTGGGGGGTGATAGCTTTACATCGAGCAGTCCATCATCGCTCACAGAGCGACCTTCGCGCCCGCCGGTAGTGTGCGCATGCGCCGTGTAAAGAACTTTATCAAGTTTGGTGGTCATAGTGGATTCTTTTCAATTAGATCGGTTGGAAAAATTGGCAATTGCAGTTTCAAGGGGTGTCTATATTGTTTCTTTGGAATTGATAAACAGCAACGATTTGTCCGCAACCGCTTCGTGAGCGTCACACCGCAGGGGGTGGCGACACTTTTACTTGGGCGCTTTAGTGGTACGCAAGTAAGGTAGCTTGATATCAATCGCACCGTATTTTTCACGTGCTTGATCATCGTTTAGCGTCAGCGCCACAATGACATCTTGGCCGGTGGTCCAGTTGGCAGGCGTTGCCAAGGGCACGTTAAAGGTCAGTTGTAAGGCGTCGAGTGCACGCAGAACTTCGGCAAAATTTCGGCCAACAGACATGGGATAGGTCATAGACAATTTGAGTTTTTTGTCTGGACCCACAATAAACACGGAGCGCACCGTAGCCGTATGGGCAGCGGTACGCCCGTCAGGAAGATAAGCCTCAGCAGGCAGCATGTCAAAAGCCTTTGATATGGCTAAGTCCTCGTCTGCAATGATGGGGAACGCAGCAGGAGCGCCAGCGAAACCTTCAATATCAGTCTTCCACTTTTTGTGCGCTTCTACACCGTCAACAGAGACGCCAATGACTTTGGTTCCCCGTTTGGCCCATTCGCTGGCAAGTTGCGCAACTGCGCCGAACTCCGTAGTGCATACTGGCGTAAAGTCTTTGGGATGGGAAAAAAGGATGGCCCAACCTTCGCCAATCCAGTCATGAAAGTCAATCTTGCCTTGATCGGTCTCGGCAGTGAAGTTAGGAACTTGGTCGTTGATTCGCAGTGCCATGGCGCTTGCCCTTTAAAGAGTGTTTGGGCGCCTAGTTTGCCAGAAGTCTGTCGTGTCTGATAGGTAGCGCCGCCGACCTTATGGTGGTCCCTGTGGCTGAGTATGGGGAACCATGGAATTTCAGCTGTTGGGTGGCATAGGTGACTTTCTCGATTTCCGCATTGGTTCGGTCGCTAAGGCCAGTCCGGGCCAGGTTGATGGGAGCATGTTGCATGGATCCTCCACATATCCGACTGATTACTTGCCAATAACTGCCAATTTTGCTTTTACGCTGGGTTTAAGGTTTTCCCTAGAATGTGTCCGACCAAACTACAAACCAACTCCGCTGGAGAGCACATGCTTAAATTCTTCTACAACGCCGCCCCCAACCCCATGAAGATTGCCCTTTTTCTGGAGGAACTAGGTTTGTCGTATGAGGCTATACCGGTGGATACCAGACAGGGCCAACAGTTTGCTCCAGAATACCTGTCTATAAATCCTAATGCCAAAGTACCGGCAATCATTGATGGCGACGTAAAGGTTTTTGACAGCAACGCCATCTTGCTGTTCCTGGCCGACCGGGCAAAGCAATTTATTTCTGCAGACATGGCAAGCCCTGAGCGCGCTGAGACACTTTCATGGCTGATGTTCATTGCCAGTGGAATTGGCCCTTTTTCTGGTCAATCGGTGCACTTTCGTCACATGGCACCCGAACCCAAGACTTATGCCTTGAATCGCTACGACTACGAGGCAAACCGCCACTGGCAAATACTTGAAAAGCACCTTTCCGAGCGTACATTCATGGTAGGCGAACAATACACAGTGGTTGACATGGCATTTTGGGGGTGGGCTCGCATGTTGCCCTATGTACTTGGCACCGGTGACGCCACATGGGTGCAGTATCCCCATGTGAAGCGTCTTCTTGATCGAATCAACGCAAGGCCAGCGGCCCAACGCGCTGAAGCCTTGAAAGGTCGCCATAGCTTCAAAGCGGAAATGGACGCCGATGCACGCAAATATTTATTTCCGCAAAACGAGCGTCTTAAATCCCTCTAGGTCTGACGCATGTTTGACTTCCACTATTGGACAACGCCAAACGGCCACAAGGTCACCACGTCCTTGGATCAGTCTGGACTTGCCCACAGCTTTAAGCCCGTCAATATCAACAAGAGTGAGCAATTTGCTCTTGATTTTATTAAGAATGCGCCCAAAAATCCTATCCCCGCCATCGGGGGCCACTTGTCCGAAGCTGCCGATGCGTGGCCCCTTCCCATGTTCAAGGGAGTAATCGGGGTGGACTCAAGTCTGATACGTTTTCCTTTTGAGGGCGCAGCGGCAAGGGCTGGCTATGTCCAAAACTAAAGAGCGCGGGTTGGTGTACCCAGCATCGGCGGCGCCATCTCTTATAAGCAGGCGCGAGTATCTGCGCACCACACTACTGGCCGCTTCAGCGGCGGGCCTTACCAGGCGAACGTTGGCTCAGACCGCTACGGGCACTAGCTCGGGGACCCCGAAAAAGCTGATCTACTTCAACCCCTTGCGTACAGACCAGGACTTGCATGGCTTTCAATTGGAAGGTTCTGCACTCGTTCAGGCTACCGCACAAGGTATGCGGCTCAAGAACTCCTTATCACCCACACTGGGACAGGAGTCCAATTTCGTACTGTGGTGCCCGGAGGTCTTTCCTGATCAGATAGAAATCCGCTGGAATTTCAGCCCCCTGGCTGAACCGGGCCTGTGTGTAATGTTCTTTGCTGCGCAGGGCCTGCTCCAGGGAAAGTTTGTACCGCTTTTCGACGAACGCCTTGCCAAGCGTAAGGGCGAGTATGACCAGTACACCAAATCGGATGTATCCGCTTTGCAGATTGCCTATTTCCGGCGACGCTACCCATCGGAGCGCGCTTTCCATGAATGCGTGCTGCGTCGTGCACCTGGCTTCCAGTTGCTAATGCGCGGAGCGGACCCAATCCCTAACGTTGAAGATGCCACTCCACCCTACAAAATGCGTATCATCAAAAGGGTTCGCGTAGTCGAATTTTTCATAAACGACCTATCCATTTTCAAGGGCGTCGACAACAGCCCACACCCCACTGCGGGCAGCGGGCATATCGGGTTCCGGCAAATGGCGCCGCTGGAGGCGGTTTACAGCGATCTTGAAGTGTTTCAACTTGGTGCGTAGAGAAACAAGTACCGTGGCTTCATTGCTCTTGTGAATCCCTGGCAACAAAGCGCTGGATGTATGGTCGCGTCTCAGGAGTGCGCATAAGCGCAAAATGCTTTCGCCTTAGTGAAAAATCAACCAGTGGTCGAGGTATAAAACGTGTAAGAACCGTGTAATTGCGAATTGAAATAAAAACAACGTACAAAGTCGTTGTTTTTACAGCGGGGGGATGGCTCCTCAACCTGGGCTCGAACCAGGGACCTACGGATTAACAGAAAACTAGGTTCGTGAAATATCTATATAAATCAACGACTTATATGGGTAAAAATG
>Ga0209084_1002738_pt1 | contig 13428 bp, 10 predicted proteins | sample C_130820_MF_Meta_FD_187309 | JGI IMG/M metagenome (GOLD analysis project Ga0209084, IMG submission 187309) | Freshwater microbial communities from Lake Croche, Canada to study carbon cycling - C_130820_MF_MetaG (SPAdes) (version 2) | ecosystem: Environmental > Aquatic > Freshwater > Lake... | reverse complement strand
ACCCAAAATTGCGTTGCGCCTTCATCCCCATCAAAAAAACGGGAATTTTACGGGCTTTCAGTCGGATTAAAATCTCATGCAAATTGCTACGTGGGATTACCGGATCAAGGCCGCGTAACATGTCATTGGCGCCAAGTTCTAAAATAACGCCAGATACTACATCCGGGATCGTCCAATCCAATCGGGCCAATCCGTCGGCAGTTGTATCGCCGGACACGCCGCCATTGATCACCACAACGTCATGACCGCGCGCCTTCAGTTCACGTTCCAAAACGGCAGGAAAACCCTGATCTTGCGGCAAGAGATAGCCAGCAGTGAGGCTATCACCAAAGGCTACGAGCGTTAAAGGTTTGGCATATGCAGCCATCTGATGTCCTAAAATGAGGACGATAAGAGCGCCCATCGCTACACTTCGTCTAGCCTGTCGCAATAGAGGAATAATAGCCAAAGCGGCTCGGGATACATATGTAAGCTTCATCGCAGCAAGATCGGGATTTTCAACGGAATGGTCAAGGCAATAGAAATCGTAGATTTACACGTGACACTTGGCCGTGAGGCTTCCCGCGTGCATGTGCTGAACGGAATAAATCTGACGATCAATGCGGGTGAAGCCGTTGGACTGGTTGGTGCTTCGGGTTCGGGTAAATCGACTTTGTTAATGGTCATGGCTGGCTTGGAGCAGGCCGAAAAGGGGCAAGTTCTTGTGGCAGGGGAAGATTTCACGGCCATGAATGAGGATTCGCTCGCCCGCTTTCGTGGCAAACATATCGGGATTGTATTTCAGTCGTTCCACCTTATTCCAACCATGACAGCCTTAGAAAATGTCGCAGTCCCGCTGGAGCTTGCCCATCATCCCGATCCGTTTGGCAGGGCCGAACAAGAGTTAAATGCGGTTGGACTATCGCACCGTTTAAATCATTTTCCGGCTGAATTATCTGGCGGTGAGCAACAACGCGTCGCCCTTGCCCGGGCTATGGCGCCCGATCCAACCCTTCTGTTCGCGGACGAGCCAACGGGTAATCTTGATGAGGCGAATGGATTGGCGATCGTCGATCTCCTTTTTGCACTTAGGCGCGAACGGCAGACAACCTTGGTGCTTGTGACACATGATAGTGAGCTGGCTGCGCGCTGCGACCGGACCATTCGCTTACGCTCAGGGCATATCGAAGCATGACCCGATTTTCACTCGTCGCTTTTCGTCTGGCCTTCCGAAATTTACGACAAGGGCTCCGCGGCTTTGGTATTTTTCTGGCGTGTATCGCCTTGGGCGTCACAACCATCGTGGGTATTGAATCGCTCTCGCGTTCATTAGCCGATGGACTTGCTGCCGAAGGACGAACCATCCTTGGTGCCGACATTTCATTATCGAGGATGCATCGCCCCGCGACCAATGTTGAAAAAGCTAGCTTTTCCAACATTGGTAAAGTGAGCGAAATCGCTAGCCTTCGTGGCATGGCGGTTTCCGATCAAGGAGCAGCGCTTGTTGACATTAAAGCAGTCGATGAAACCTATCCTGCCATTGGCGCCATCGAACTCGATCCTCGACAGGGCATAAACGCTGCACTTTCGTTGCAGGATAACGCCTATGGTGCGGTTGCCGATCTCGCCCTTTTTTCTCGCCTAGATTTAAAACCCGGAAGCATCATTAAGCTTGGTGATGCCAGAATTCGTCTTTCGGCTATTCTTGTTTCAGAGCCCGATCGCATTGGAAGCGGCTTAACCTTCGGGCCGCGTTTGGTCTTGTCACCCGCGGCATTGGCTGCATCGCGACTTGTACAGCCGGGAAGTCTTGTTCGCTACACCTACCGCCTTATGATCCCTGACGGGCAGAATGACGATATAGCCGTCCGCGATAAGGTTGCGCTGCTCACGAATAGGCTTTCAGATAGTGGTTTTGAAATTAGAAACCGTTTGAATGCCTCACCGCAATTGAGCAAGAACATTGAACGCTTCACACAGTTTCTAACCTTTGTTGGACTTACAGCACTGATCGTTGGCGGAACGGGCGTGGCGAATGCCGTTAGCGCTTATTTGGATAGGCGTCGTTCCAGTATGGCAATATTGAAAGCGCTCGGTGCCAGCGGAACCACCGTGTTTACGATCGCTTTCATCGAGATCATCGGTCTAGCCATCTTAGGTATCTTCATCGGCCTTATCATTGGCGCTGCATTGCCCTTTATTGTCGCATATTTGGCGGCACCGCTCTTGCCCTTTCCGCTTGAACCGAAGTTCTATGGTACCAGGCTCTTTATCGGCGCGCTTTATGGAATTCTAACGGCAATCACATTTTCATTAGGCCCGCTTGGACGCGTCCATGATATCCCGGTGGCTGCACTTTTTCGGGACTTGATCGCAGAAGATAAATCTTGGCCAAGATTACGATATGTACTTGGGGCTATCGTCGCAGCAATGGCACTTTCTGGTGCCGTGGTCTTTTTCTCATTTGATCATTTTCTTGCATCAATGGGCGTGGCCGGAACCCTCATTGCCTTTATCATTTTGCGGCTTGTAGCTTCTCTTATTATGGCGATGGCCAAGCGACTGCCCCGTCCTAAAAAGACAGAATTTAGATTGGCCCTAAGAAATATTTACAGACCTGGTGCGCTAACACCATCGCTTGTTTTATCATTGGGGCTCGGCGTAACGCTGCTGGTAGCGATCAGTTTGATCGACGCCAATATCAGCAGACAATTGACCAAAAGCCTACCCGAGCGTGCACCGAGTTTTTTCTTCGTCGATATTCCCGGGCGAGATCTCGAACGGTTTGATCAATTCCTTCAGGGTGCTGCAGGCGATGCAACCATTGTGCATGTTCCTATGCTTCGTGGCCGGATAACCGAACTTAAGGGTATCAAAGCTGAAAACGCTAAATCGTCAGAGGATGCCAGCTGGGTCTTGGAAGGAGACCGCGGCATTACGTTTTCTGACCATGTGCCAGATGGCTCGACCCTTGTAGCAGGCGAGTGGTGGCCCGCCGATTATAAAGGCCCACCTCTTGTTTCGATGGAGGCAGACATCGCCAAGGGGCTAGGACTCACTCTGGGCGACCAGATTAGCGTGAATGTGCTTGGTCGAACGATGACGGCTACAATCGCAAATTTAAGACGGGTAGACTGGCAATCCATGGGAATTAATTTTGTCATGGTTTTTTCACCGAATACGTTTTCAGGCGCGCCCGCTTCTTATTTAGCGACACTTACATCGAAAGGTAAAAGCGATGCGAAAAGTGAAGCAGCGCTTCTCAATCAATCCGCCAAAGCTTTTCCGGCGGTCAGTGCTATTCGGGTAAAAGAAGCGCTTGATGCAATTAACGAATTGGTGGCCAAACTCGTGCTCGGCATAAGAGCTGCCAGTGCGGTAACCGTTATAGCGGGCATTCTGGTGCTTGCCGGAGCGTTAGGAGCGGGCCAACGCAATCGAATTCGCGACGCGGTCATTCTCAAAACCCTTGGCGCGACCCGAAGGCGCTTACTGCTGTCTTATTGCCTGGAATATGGAATTATTGGCTTTGCGGCAGCCCTTTTTGGCCTATTGGCGGGAACCGGAGCGGCTTTTGCGATCGTGGTCTTCGCGATGAAATCCGGGTTCGTTTTTGCGGCCCTTCCTGCCATTGGCACTATGGTTATTGCCACGGCCGCAACGGTCTTGATTGGGCTAATCGGAACGTGGCGAGTTTTGGACGAAAAACCTTCATCGCACCTAAAGGGCCAATAGATCCCAGTCCATAGGCCCTTTTTAAGGATGCTCTTGTTTTTGCCATGATCTGACCTCATATTCTTAATGTCCGGCGGTTAATATCCTGTCGGAAGATGACTCAGTTTCCAAAAGGGAAAGAAAATGTCGAATTTTGATCGCAACGCGACCGTCTGGGGCCCAACCGGTGCCCGTATTGGCTCGGCGGAATACGATCTGGGCCTTAGGTCCTATATGCTTGGTATTTATAACCACATGACACTGGCGCTTGGTATTTCGGCGCTGGTTGCATGGGGCACGTTTATGGCCGCGGTAACGTCAGAGCCGACGGCCTATCGTATCGCGTCCGAAATGTACCTCACCGATATTGGTGCTGCGATTTACCTTTCGCCGCTCAAGTGGATTGTCATGTTAGCCCCGCTCGGCTTTGTGATGTTCATGTCGTTTAGTGTTAACCGCTCTTACCAGACGCTACTAACGACATTCTGGGCGTTTGCCGCTGTGATGGGCATCTCGCTTTCGACCGTGTTCCTCGTCTTCAAGATCGGGAGCGTGGTGCAGGTCTTGTTTATGACGGCGGCGACCTTCGGAGCGCTTTCGCTTTACGGCTACACAACCCGACGCAGTCTTTCAGCGATGGGCACGTTTATGATGATGGGTCTGTTCGGTATCATTATCGCGAGTGTGGTGAATATTTTCGTTCAGAGTTCAGCTTTGCAATTTGGTCTGAACGTCTTGGGGATCTTGGTGTTTGCAGGCCTGACCGCGTGGGATACCCAGCGCTTGAAGGATCAATATGACGAAGTCGTAGGCGACGCCGAGCTCGTCGGTAAAGTATCCGTAATGGGTGCTTTGACGCTGTATCTCGACTTTATCAATATGTTCCAATTGCTGCTGCAGCTATTTGGCCAACGCAACAACGACTAAACGAACAAAGACGCAAATAAGAAAAGCCCCAGCGAAAGCCGGGGCTTTTTTGTTTAAACGACCAATCGAACAGGCTTTTCAAGAACAGCCAAAACTCGAGCGAGTTCATGCCCACGCTTTAAGATTTGACCCGCTGCAGAGACAACCGAATAAGCACCCTGCTTGCGAGCAAATTTTGGATTCTTTTCAATCCTATAAAGCGGGTATTCCGTTGAGCGGCGGAAGACGGAGAAGACGGCGCGATCTTTCAGAAAATCCATCGCATAATCACGCCACTCGCCATCAGCAACTTTTCGTCCATAAAGACCAAGCAGTGCGTTAAGTTCGTATCGATCAAAAGTAACCTGTGGCGCTGACGGAATAGGATTGGATGAAGGTTGGGAAGTAGCGGGCACCCGATTGTCATGGCGCAATGGAACAATCATGGCAGGCGCTATATTTTCCTGACTATCTGTCACCGAGCATCCTCCGATTCACCTTCATTCGATCATCTGGGAGAAATTCGACCATAAAAATACAATCCAAGTCAAATGTCATGATTTTGCCTCAGACTCGTCGTTTAATTGCCCCAGTAAACATAGATGGTAATTCTCGACGCTGATAGCTTTGCACCACCGAACCAACTGCCCCCCAGCTGTAAGGGGCGCACATACCGACTATCAGCTTGTCCCTGATTGTTTTCCCCGACTAGGCCTGATGCGCAAGCATCGGGCCTTTTTTCTAATTCAGGCCAGCTAGCGTGAGGGCAAAGCTTTGCTGCTTGGTAACATGATCAACTGAAAAGCCGTCGATCGCCTCGTTAAACAAGCGATAAAAATTTAGCTCGGCATTGAGGTGCAAAAAGACACCACCAAGACCAATAGCCGCGCGATCCATAAACACGAACTCACGCGGCACCGTTACGGGGCCCTTTTCCTTTAATGCTTGATGCACCGTAAAGGCTTCTTTGCGGCCATATTCGCCAGGAGCCACACCATCGGCAACCGTACGTGTCCGATCATCCAGGAGAGGACCATAAATAAACCGAGCCCAAAGATTGAGGATCTCGATCAAATCTTTGTTCAATCCCTTAAAGCCCCATGTCTCATAGGCGTGAACGATCCGCGCCTGATCATGCTCTAAAAGCCCGCGATAGAGATCGACAACACCACCAACAAAGGACGGTGGGAAAATGCGGATGCAACCATAATCCAAGAGGTTAATACCACCGGCAAAACCATTCGACTCGAATACGGTGTAATTGCCAAGATGCGGGTCACCATGGATAACGCCGTGATGGCTGAAAGGGAGCCACCAAGCCTTAAACATAGCCGTTGCAAGTAAATTGCGTGTTTCAGCGTCCGACTGCTTGAACGACAAAAGCGGCTTACCTTCAAGCCATTGCATAGCTAGCAATCGACCAGTTGAAAGATCGGTATGTATGCTTGGAACGTTTACGAGGGGCTCGTCTACCAAAATCGAGCGATAAAGCGCTGCATGTTTAGCTTCACGGGTATAGTCAAGTTCCTCGCGAATTCGAGCTGCAATTTCCTTCGCAATTTCGCGTGTGTCGACGGATGGGTCGAATTGCCGATGCAGCCCAAACAAAATATCGAGCTGACTAAGATCTGCTTCAACCGCTGAGGCCATATCGGGATATTGCAGCTTAACGGCAAGTCTTTGTCCATCCACCGTTGTTGCACGATGAACTTGTCCGAGCGATGCTGCCGCGGTTGGATGAAGATCAAATTCAGCAAAACGCGAGCGCCAATCAGCGCCCAACTCCGCCATCATTCGACGCTTCACAAAGGCAGCACCCATGGGTGGCGCATTGCTTTGAAGCGTGGCTAATTCAGTCGCGTATTCAGGCGGCAACGCATCGGGAATGGTTGCCCATTAACTGGCGACTTTCATCAAAGGACCCTTAAGGCCGCCAAGCGCTTCCGTTAAAGCCAAAGCATTGCCACGGTCAGAGACGTTGGCACCAAACAGACGGCCACCGGCAATTCGGGCGGCAACGCCACCCAAACCCGCGCCAACGCGCGCGTAACGCGATAGGCGCGCTGAAATGCGATTGCGTTCGGCGTCTTGAGTCGAGCCGGTCATTGCTTTTATCCTATAATACGAATGTACGTTATACGAATGGGGCCGAGCGATAGACGTATCGCCCGCCGATCAGCTATTGCGGCCAATTGTCCCTAAGATGGCTAAAAGCTACTCAAAGGCCCTCAAGCCATCCCCTCAAGCTCCACAATCATCCGCTCGATCAAGGAAAGGCCTACTTGCCAAAAAGCGGGGTCACGCGCATCGAGGCCGAAGGGTTGCAAAAGTTCGGAATGATGCTTGGTTCCACCCGCCGAAAGCATAGCAAAATAACGTTCGGCAAAGCCTTCCGAAGCGCCTTCATAAACCGCATAGAGCGAGTTCACGAGGCAATCACCGAAGGCATAGGCGTAAACATAGAAAGGTGAATGAATGAAATGCGGGATATAGGTCCAGAAGGTTTCGTATCCCTCACCGAGCTTGATTGCTGAACCAAGGCTTTCGCGTTGAACCTTGAGCCAAATCTCGCAGATTTGTTCGGCGGTTAGCTCGCCCTTTCGACGTTCAAGATGGATATCCCGCTCGAAACTGTAAAAGGCGATCTGACGAACCACCGTATTGATCATGTCCTCGACTTTTGAGGCGAGCATGGCTTTGCGCTGGGCCGGATCCGTAATCCGATCCAAGAGGCGTCGGAAAGTCAGCATCTCGCCAAACACCGATGCGGTTTCGGCAAGGGTTAAAGGCGTAGGTGCCATCAGAGATCCGTTTGGTGCCGCTAGCACTTGATGAACGCCATGGCCTAGTTCATGCGCGAGCGTCATCACATCGCGGGGCTTGCCGAGATAATTAACCAGCACATAGGGGTGCGCCGATGGAACCGTGGGATGCGCGAAAGCACCCGGCGCTTTACCCGGACGAACCGGCGCGTCGATCCATTGTTTATCAAAAAAATCCTTGGCAATCGCTGCCATGCGGGGTGAAAAATCACCATAGGCATCCAATACCGTGTCGCGCGCCTCCACCCAGGGGATAATTTTTTGATCAACCTTTGGCAGTGGCGCGTTACGGTCCCAATGGTTGAGTTGATCAACGCCAAACCATTTAGCCTTCAGCCGATAATAACGATGGGAAAGCCTCGGGTAAGCATCCCGTACGGCACTCACCAACGCGTCGACGACTTCACGTTCCACCCTGTTGGAAAGATGGCGACTATCGGCCACATCTGAAAAGCCACGCCAACGGTCGGAAATTTCCTTATCTTTGGCCAGCGTGTTGGTGATGAGCGTGAACGTACGTAGATTTTCTTTGAACGTGGCAGCAAGCGAGTCCGAAGCCTTATGACGTACCTCGCCATCTGGATCTTGGAATTTATCCAACACGGATTCGAGGGTTAAATCTTCGCCATCGTAACTAAACCGCAAGTCGGACATAGTTTCGTCGAATAAGCGATTCCAAGCGCCTGACGCCGTAACGGATTTTTCGAGAAACACTTGTTCTAACCGATCCTCAAGCTGAAACGGCTTTTCCATCCGAATATCCGCAAGCCATGGCTTATAATGGGCCAATGGAGCTACCGCAGCCGCGACGTCCAAAATAGCATCGTCGATACGGTTTAATTCAAGGGTAAAGAAAAGCAGGTCAGAGCTGATCTTGGTCGCGCGATCCTGAGTATCGCCATAAAATTTTGAACGGCGAGCATCGCTTGTATCGCCAGCGTAAACAAGGCCCGCGTAAGACAGGATGCGGCCCAGTCGATCATCAATAGCCTCATACGTCGCGATACACTTTGTTAACTGTTGCGATGCATCGGTGGCGTGGGCAATTGCATCAAGCTTGCCCTTATATTGATCAGAAAACGATTTTGATTCGGCTTCAACACGAACAAAGTCCGCCTCAAACTCGGGCGCGTCCATACCACTGTATAAGTCGGTGAGGTTCCATTCGGGTAACGGCCCCAGTTCTAAATCCTTCGAAAGAGAGGCGGCGGATGTCGTATTTGCCCAGAGGGTTGAAGATTTTCTTGAGGAATAAGACTTCATATTCATATCAGTTCCATTGTCGTTCAAAGGCGGTGTGCGGACCCACAGATCAAGTTTTATTGTCTACATATTGGCCTCTTCCCTCCAGCGATCAATGGTAAAGAGAAAAAACTTCCATTTTTCTTGCTACGTTAAAGCTGCTTTTACCAAATCAACGCAAAATCAAATCGATTCGGGACGATCCGTCCCTGTTTGGACGGTTTGAATGCTGAGTACAGTTCTTGTTGTTGATGATGATCCCATCCATCGCTCCTTGCTCGAGAGGATTGTCACCCGGTTGGGTTATGGGATTCGCCTAGCCGCCAGCGGTGAAGAAGCGTTGTCTCTTCTTACAGGTTCTGAGGCTTCTAGAATCGATGCCGTTCTGCTTGATCTTGTAATGCCCGACCTCGACGGTTTGGGCGTGCTTCATCGACTTAGATCAATTGGTTCGATGATCCCTATCATAACCATGGTAACGTCGGCCGGTGTCGATGGCGTTATGAGTGCCATTACAGCTGGCGCTTCGGATTTTGTGATCAAGCCAGTAGGGCCAGAGCGGCTTCAAGTGTCGCTCATGAATGCGTTACGGTACAAATCCCTCATGGCTGGGGTTGAAAGTGAACATCATCTTTCATCCGACCTTTTAACACTTGATCAATTGGCAAATGTCGATCCCGCTATCGGACGGCTGACGAACAATAGTGGTAAAGCTCTAAAGGGCGATTGGCCTGTGTTAATCGAAGGTGAAGGTGGTGTTGGAAAAAAACAATTTGCGCGTGCCATCCATGGATCGTCTCAGCGAAGCAAAAAATTATTTGTAAGCCTAGATTGCTCAGCGCTACCGCCAACGGATAGTGCGGCGGGTCTCGAAGCAGCAATTGAACGTGTAAAATCTGGAACGCTTTATCTGTCTTCGATCAACGCGTTGGATCTAGCGGCTCAGTCCATGCTGGCTAAAACCATCATGATGGTTGAACCTTCGCCTAAGACGCCAAGATTGATCGCAAGTAGCCGCACCAATCTCATTGATCTCGCACGCTCTGGTGTATTTCGCGAAGATCTCTTTTACCGCTTAACGGTAACGCCAATTCGTATTCCCCCTTTACGCGAAAGGCCATTCGATCTTTCAATATTGGCGGAACGCATTGCCCTTCGGCTCGCGTCTGAACATGGAAAAAATATCCGTGGGCTTACACATGGCGCAATCGAATGCCTAATGAAGCAGGGTTGGCCGGGCAACCATCCTGAATTTGAAGCAACGCTACGGCTTGCGGTCCAACGTGCATCAACACCATGGCTAACGGATGCTGATTTCGATGGTGAAATAAGCTTTGACCAGTCCCCTACCTTACAAGAATTTAAAAGTGAAACATTAGCGCTTTTTGATTCGACCGGGGTGCTTAGGCCGTTCGCTGAGATTGAAAGTGAAATTTTTGAGATGGCTCAGCGCCATTGTGGCGGCTCCTTGGGTAAAGCAGCAAAGGCGCTTGGACTAGGCCGCTCAACGCTCTACCGAAAATTCCAAGAAAAAGACTCTGTTGGTCAATCACAAAAAATTGAACTGTTGGGAGATGCAGCGTGAAGCGGCTATTTTATATCTTTGCCCTTCTTTCCTCACTACAAGCTGCAGCCTATGCCGCTGACCCGCTAGATATTGAAATCAAGTTGCAGCCGATTGACGCGATAGCGCGCCCCACGCCGGATGTTATACCACGACTGACATCCGTTGAAATTGCCTTAGCGATTGGGAAAATCCTTCCAACCGCTTCAAGTATTTCCCATATAGCTCACTTGCAAAAGCATGAATGGGAAACCCTTGCTGCGTTTTATCTAGCAAGGGATAATGCTCCTATTTGGATCGGTGGTGACGGCGTCCAAACACGAACAACATCCCTTAGCGATCGCTTGGCTAGGGCTGACGAAGACGGATTGAACCCTTCAGATTATCCATTACCTAAAATTTCGACAGATCCCGATACTGCGATGTCTCGCGCCGAAGCTGAGATCATGATATCGGCATCAGCCATTGCCTATGCACGTGACGCACGTGGTGCCCGGATCGATCTTGCGCGCCTATCCAAACTCATCACTCCAAAATTGGACTTGCCCAGCTCGCCGACTGTTTTAGCGAATTTGATAGGTGCCGCGAATCCAGGTGATGCGCTCCTAGCTTATAATCCTCCTCAGGCGGGCTATCGAGTTCTCAAGGAAAAACTAGCCACATTACGTGAAATGACCGCCAGTATTGGAGAGATGTCAGCACATCCAATTCTGCAAGCATCAAAAAAGCCATTGAAAACAAGCACGGCAATGGTAGCTCAAGATCCTGTAACGCCGTTCGATTTGATTGCGAACATGGAACGCTGGCGTTGGGTAGAGCGTGATCTTGGTGACCGTTACATTGAAGTCAACCTCCCAGAGTTCATGCTGCATGTTGTTGATCATGGTAAAATTATTCACACGACCAGAGCCATTGTCGGCAAGCAGGATACTCCAACGCCTCTTTTCTCGGAGAAAATGCAGTATTTGATCGTTAATCCGTCATGGCACGTCCCCTACTCAATAGTGAAAAGGGAATTTCTACCAAAACTTGCGGAAGATCCGGAGTACGCCGCAAAGGCTGGTTATGAAGTAAGCCAGAACGGAGATCTTGTAACGATCCGCCAGCCGCCTGGTGAAAGAAATGCATTAGGTTTTGTGAAATTTATGTTCCCCAATCAACACTCAGTTTATTTACACGACACGCCAACACGGAAGCTTTTTGCCAATACAGAGCGGGCCTATAGCCATGGCTGCGTGCGTGTCGATGAACCTTTTTCGCTCGCGTCTGTTGTTCTCGATGATGCCAAATATTCAACCGATGAGCTGAAATCGCTTATTGGCAAAGGCGAGCGGGTTATCCGTCTAAAAGAACCCCTTCCTGTCCAGTTGACCTATTTCACCGTGGTTCCAGATCAAACCGGTGAGCTTCATCATGTAGGAGATATTTATGGATATGATCAGAGCGTGGAAGCAGCCTTGGGATTAGGGCAACCAAGGACCTATGCCGCGTTGAAGTGAATTCTGCCCAGGCATATCCCTGCCGAATTTTAGTATTCCTTATCCGCAAGCGGTATGCGCTATAATCATGTGATCCGAATGGACCATGGAGTAGCGCATGACGGCCGCATTTCTTGAGCACATATCCGCCAGGCTCGCCGACATTCGGGCTGATGGCCTTTACAAATCGGAGCGGGAGATCGTCACACCGCAATCGGGCCGTATCGCCATCTCGGATGGCGGGCAGCGTCGCCCTATGCTCAACCTATGTGCCAATAATTATTTAGGACTTGCCGACCATCCGGAAATCATAACAGCTGCAAAGCAGGCGCTTGATAGCCATGGATTTGGTATGGCGTCAGTTCGTTTTATTTGCGGAACGCAGATAATTCATCACGAATTGGAGCGCTCAATTGCAGATTATCTTGGCAAGGAAGATGCTATCTTGTTTGCTGCATGCTTCGATGCCAATGGCGGCGTCTTTGAGCCGCTCCTAGAAGCGGATGATGCTATTATTTCTGATAGTCTCAATCACGCCTCGATCATCGATGGCGTTCGCTTATCAAAGGCCAAACGCTATCGTTATACCAATAGCGATATGAATGAGCTGGAAGATCGTTTGAAAGAAGCCGATCGAGATGGCACGCGTTTCAAACTGATCGTGACCGATGGCGTTTTTTCTATGGATGGTTATGTCGCTAATCTTCAGGCGATTTGCGATTTAGCAGAGCGCTATGGGGCGATGGTGATGGTGGATGATTGCCACGCTACCGGACACCTCGGACCGGAAGGAAAAGGCACACCTGCCTTAACCGGTGTTGGTAATCGTGTTGATATTGTAACGGGAACACTCGGAAAAACGCTTGGTGGGGCAATGGGTGGATTTATCGCGGCATCCAAGCCAATTATAGATTTACTGCGTCAAAGAGCCCGTCCCTATTTATTTTCAAATAGTCTTGCACCATCGGTGGCAGCCGGTTCCCTTAAAGCAATCGATATTGCAAGAAAAGCTGACGATCGCCGTGCAAAATTAATGCGAAACACGTCCCGCTTTCGTCAAGGAATGCAAAAGGTCGGATTTGAGCTTCTTGCTGGTGATACGCCGATCATTCCCGTCATGCTCCATGAAGCCAATCTGGCGCAGGATATGGCACGGGAACTTGATCGGCTTGGCGTCTATGTTGCCGGCTTCTTTTTTCCGGTTGTTCCAAAGGGACGCGCACGTATTCGCACTCAAATGTCCGCTGCACTCGACGATACTGATATCGATATGGCAATCGATGCATTTACCGATGCAGGACGTAAACTAGGCATCCTCTAAATTTAAAAAGGCAGTTAGCTCATGCGCGCCCTTATCAAATCTAAAGCCGAACAAGGACTGTGGATGGGCGATGAACCCGTGCCACAGATTGGACCGGATGATATCCTCGTTAAGGTCAATAAGACAGGCATTTGTGGCACCGATATTCATATCTACAAATGGGACGAGTGGGCACAAAAAACTATTCCTGTTCCGATGGTCGTTGGACATGAATTCGCCGGTGAAATTGTTGAATTAGGCGCTCATGTTAGAGGTTTTAAAATTGGCCAACGCGTTTCGGGCGAAGGCCATGTTATTGGAATGAAAAGCCGAGCAAGCCGCGCCGGTAAATTCCATATGGACCCGGAAACACGGGGCATTGGTGTCAATATCCCGGGTGCATTTGCTGACTATGTTCGCTTT
>Ga0209084_1002737_pt1 | contig 13430 bp, 12 predicted proteins | sample C_130820_MF_Meta_FD_187309 | JGI IMG/M metagenome (GOLD analysis project Ga0209084, IMG submission 187309) | Freshwater microbial communities from Lake Croche, Canada to study carbon cycling - C_130820_MF_MetaG (SPAdes) (version 2) | ecosystem: Environmental > Aquatic > Freshwater > Lake... | reverse complement strand
GATTATGTATTCGTTGTGATTCTTTTATTGTAAACAATCCTGCACGTATTCGTTCAACACTATGTACTGGAACATTTGCTTGTTCAGTTGCTATAAACAATATTGCCATCATTATATCAGTCATAGGGCTGTGGGTATTGCTATCTTTAAAAACATGTGCCCAGCCTTCAGTTTGTACTTCTGCATTTATTCCAGCAATATCGTCAATATAAAACCATGGTATTCCATTATGCGTTAGAAAGATATCTTGTAGATATTTTTGTAAACTTTTAGGCACCGCATTATCAACTATACTAATCATCATTTTAATTTTTTTGCAATAGTGGCTTCATCCACACCGTGTGTTCGAGCAAGGTCTTTTATTTCTTTATCTGTGGACAGATTAGCCAATAATTCTAATTCATCTTGTTTGCGATTAGGATAGATTTCTTCTAAAAACTTCAACTTTTTTCCGCCTGTTCCGGATTTCTTTTTGTGACCAATCCATTCATGGAAGAATGTTTTTTCACCGTTCCAACTACACATGCACAATAATAACCATAATAATTTAGGATGTTTTTGAAGTTCGTTCCAATTTTTATTAAAATAGTTATTAACCGTTAGTACGTAATGCTCTTGTACATCTCTCTTATTATCTTTCACACTACTGATATATCTATTCAATATAAAATATTCGTTCTTAAGACTCTTGCGTTGGTCATCCGTCATTTCGTCCCAAGCGGCACGAACGTTCATGTCAACAAACGCAATTTTTTCTTTAAGTTCAATTTTATCACTCATATTTTATCTTTGCTTAATTTGTATATCATTATAGCACGATCCAATGCCTTTTGTAAAGTCACATTGGTACGTGCTTCTCGCCGAATCTCTCCCCACATTTTATCTTCCATTATATGTTCATGTAATGGCCTGCCATCGTGGGTTCGACTATCAAATCTACTGGCTTCTCCGGGATCATTCAAATTATAACCAATTAGTGTTCGTTCTTTCTCTCCAAACTCTCGGGCATATACTTTGTCGCCATTACGTTCATAGATATATTTTGCACCAGGTTTGAGATTTCCCATTATAGTAATCTATCTAATAAGATTATTTCGTTTTGTCTGCTAATTTCTTTTACAAAATACGTACAATCAGGCTTGTCTCCTCCGCGAGTAGGAGTTGCTAGTAGTTGTCCGTTTTTCATTTTTGGAAAATACCATTTAACATCGTTATAGAAATTAATAATTTTAATTGGTTTAAATTCTAATCTAAAACTACTTAGTGGATTGAATACCAATGCTTCAAATCCTCTATCATTCAAACTGGTTAGCGGTAATATTTCTATTTCACAGCTACTGGAACTATCCCCAACAGCTATACACCAATCAAGTGGCATTGTTACTTCGTCATTTCCTATTTGTAATACTATTGCTGGTGCATTAAAACTTTCTAAAAATATCAGGGGCATAAAGAAAAAATCCGGCTCTTGCGGGTTACTATTATCTAGTACCGCAAATCTAGTATTTTCATCGACCTCTTCTGGTAAATTGTTTAATGAGAATGTTTTATTGTCTAATGTTAGTATTTGCATAAATCCTTATTTTTGCCAATCCGTTTTATCTAATGTAAACGGATATTTGGCTTCCTTGTAAAATTTCTTACGTTCAGTAAGATGCCGTTTAGCCCACTTGCAGGTGCTAGTTAAGTCCCAGATTTGTACAAAATCTTTGTCTTCTGCTTTCCTTATACCGCGGCCTATTGACTGAATAACTCTGACAAACGATTTGCCAGGCTCCAGCAGAACCAAATTAAAGATACGAGGTATATTAATACCAACAGCCGCGACGCCAAAGGTTGCAACAATAATTTTATTATTGCTGGTTTTAATTTCATCATATTCTTCTTTCCTGTCTGTTGTTTTAACCGCGCCTGATATGAAGACAGCATCTTCTAATTCATTTACTAAAAATTTGCCTGAGTCAATTCTATTTACGAGAACAAGTGTGTTGCCTGAGTTGCTTATTGTTTTAATTAATTTGCTAATATATCGCATTCTGTCTTCGTTAGTGACAAGATACTTTAATTCTTCTGGATATGTTTTAAATTCTGGTAAATCTATCATCTGAACTACATTTACGTGACAGTTAGATAGTACTCCTTTTTCTTGCAATTCGTGAGCTTTGATGCCGCCTACTACTGGGCCAATACTAGCAAATATTGGCTCTGCTTCGTATTCTGCTTTAGGAACTGTTCCAGTTAATCCCCAGCGAATTGGCGCATTACATAGATTCTGTGTAAGTAAATTTTTAAGTACATCTGCTTTTGCCATGTGTACTTCATCAACAATTACTGTCTTAACATCGGCCAAGAACTCTGCAAGACTCATTATATCATATTCATGATTTTTACTTTTTTTATCAAATATGTTAAGACTTTGCCAAGTGCATATAGTGTGTGTCTTATCAAGATTTTTACGATCCCCGTAATAAACACCCACGTCTAGTCCAACATTGATAAAGTCTTCTTCTGTTTGCTCAACAAGACTTTTGTTAGGCACAATAGTAATTGTACGACCATATTTTTCAGCAAGGTGACTTAGTGTGGCTGTAGTAATTGTTTTACCAGCGCCTGTGGCAATTTCTTGTAATGCCTGCGTATTAGTCAAAAAGGTGTTAATTGCCTCAACTTGATAATCACGCAACATAATAGGCTGGCCTTCTTGTTGATGTCCTTTTGGCCAAACTTTTCCTAAGTCTGCCCAGTACGATTCTGTTACAGGTTCAAACTGAATTTTACTAGTTGTTCGTAAATCTTCTAACTCGCCTATGTCGATGTCCATGTTACCGAGTATACCCAAACATCTTTCAAGTTGGCTTAAATACCCGTTGCCGCCAAGACCAAACATTGACACTTTTCCATCCCACCGGCCTAGTTGGAACGCTGGCCTGTATCTTGCAGTAGGGTCTAAATATTTAAAAGTTGCCGTTAATTTTTTACGGGCATCAAGAGATAACCCTTCAAACTTAATATTAACTTCGTCTTTGATTACTAATTTTACAGTCATTTTATAATTAACCTTTGATCTATAATTGCAGGTTCGCTTGACCATTCAATTATAAGATCGCAACAATTTGCGTAGATTGCTGTCTTGCCATGACGCATTCCCATATGACTATCTAGTGTAATTACACTCATTGGTTTCCATGCGTTTTTTAAAAAGAATTTTGGAAGTTTTCCACTAGAAACTCCGGCCACTTGTGTGGTAATACCTAGTGGGTAATTGTATTTGTTAGTTGCAATTAGTTTATTAAAATCTTTACCAGAGTCATCATTTGGCAATCTGAAGTAAATTCCCACGTCGTTAACAATACCATTTGCTAGTAATGCATCGGATAAAATTTGTAAGTTTTCTTTATATTTGTTATTGACTACTGTGTCAAATATAATAAGAAGTGGTAGTCTTTTTAAATCAATAAGACTACTAATAATATCGGATAATGAGTGTTGATTCTTGTCAACCCATATTTTTGTCTTTGATCTATTTGCAATATACTCAGTTAATGTCTCGCCTGGGTTTTTAATCTCCGACGGAAGATACTGATATCTGACACTGCGATCATTAATAATATTTTGATCTAGTTCAGTTTCAATCCCAAGATCAGCGGTAATTGCCTTGTGAAAATTAGGATACTCTATATTTGTTAATAAAAACTGATTGCATGTATCTGTTTTGGGCCAAGATTTTATAGTGGCATAATGTGCTTGAAGTTGTTCATCGATATCAAAATCGTATTCCAATAACGCATCAACAAGCAATACTAAATTCTTTTCAGTATATTCTGCTGAATATTTCTTACCATTACCTATTACAATTAAATTTTCGCATGCTTTATCAATTAATTGCAGTGCTTTTCGAATTGCAGTATTAAACGTAAAGTCTACAGTGATAAAAAAATCACCATCCGCATCTCTTTCCAGGTATAATCTTTTTATTTGTTCAATCTGTCTAAAGGTTCGACTCCACAACGGAGTAGTGATCGCCTGCTCAATTTCTTCGGTAAATTCTGTTAATTTTGCAGAATTATCTTTAAGAATTTTAATTGCAAGACGGCCTTGATTTTCAGTAACAAACAAATGACTGTTTATGCTTGATGCCAAACTACGTAATACATTACAATCTCGTGAAGAGATAACTTCTTCAATGCAAGGAGAATTAAAATTTACAATTTTTAATAATAGATTATCAATAGGTATCATATGATTAATTATACACTACTTTTTTCTAAGAAGCAACCTCTTAGAAAAAAATAGGCCTTGTATTATTTAAGGCCTATAGTTGTTGTTTTGAGAGAATTAGTTATATGCTTGCATCTTCCATGCCTGCAACACGTAATTTTACAATGTTAGTTAATTGCCATTGTTTTTGATCAAGAGCTTTAGTAATACCTAACCATTTATTTCGGAGCAAAGCAAACTCGTTGATAATCTTTTCAAAGTCAACTACATCTGCTTCTCCTTCCACATAACGTTCGCAATCTCGACTACTTAGAGCACGTTGATAGTTTTCTAAATATTTTCGAAAATGCTGACTTTTCAAACGTCTAAGTTCAATGTTTAAGTATTCTAAAATAGCCTCAATTTCTTGAAGTTGGCTAAATCGTTGTTCAACAACGCCTGGCATATTTGCCGAAGCCTTTTCAATATTTCCAACAATGCAGCATTCTAATCTTGCTTGGTCTAATTCAGCATTATAGAATTCAACAGCGTCAGGAATATAAGAAATATCCTTGGCTATTTTATTATACCACATTAAAAGTCCAGTTCTTGTGTGTCGTCTTCGTCTTCGTCATCATTGAGATAATAATCAATAGCTTGGTCTAATGAGTCGTCGACACCTTTAGCATCTTTCAAAACTCGATCACCTACGCCAAAATCTGCAAGTAAATCAATATAACGTTCTGCTACAGTCTCTAATTGTTTTTTATCTAGATACTCGACAAAGTTTAACCAGATGTCACCCACTTGTGTTTCATTCAACATGTTCTTCTGTCTCCTCAGGAATGGTAGTTGTTGTTAAAGGTTTGATATGAAATTTATTCATTATCATATCTAATTTATCATCTTTCCATTCTTTTCGGTAGAATTTGAATTCCTCACCTGTTTCGGGATCAACCCATTTGAGTCTGTTGCCTTCTTGTTTCAGTAAGCCAGCTTTCTCGCACATGTCTACCATGCCTGAATAGGGATTCATGCCTGTTTCATATGGAATTTTGATCTGTACAGTTTCAAAAGGTTTAGCATAACGTGTTTTCATAATCTTGCATGATGCACGAATACCCATTACATCTGACACTTTGTTGCCATCCTCATCCTCTTTGAGTTTGAGTTTTTTCATAGCAACAACAATACTGGATGCATACACAAAACCTTGTCCGCCTGAGATCTTGTCGTCTGGATCAAACATGTCCTGACTTGCATAAGTGTGGTTGGTACATACCATACCTACATTGTAACTGCCAAACATGTTTACACAGTTACGAACCAAACTGGTAAGTGCTTTAGGTTTACGGCCCATGTCTCCTTTCATGTCACCAGCTTGGAACTGGTTAATGTCAGTAGGGGTAAGCAACATACCCAATGAGTCTATGACAAATAAGACTTTAGGACGCTCGCTCATTTCTTTGTACTCTTTCATGAATTCATGAATGGTTTTGGCCACATCATCAATCATTGCCATGTTGAGTTTAAGAAGTTTTTCTTCGCTAGTGTCTACACCCAATGCGTGTAACCATTTTTCATCCAATGCATTTTCTGTATCAATCAGGATAACATAAATGCCCTGTGCTTGTGCGTTACGTACTAGATTGCCTGAACAGATAAAACTTTTACCTGCACCACTTTCACCGGCAAACACAGTGACTTTTCCTAATGGGATTCCTTTGTGGAAATCGCCGCTGATCAAGTAGTTGAGCGTGAAGTTGCCTGTGCTAACCCAATCTGTAGGATCGTTAAATCCTACACCAAGACCGTCAATACTTTTGGTCAAGGTCTTTCTAAATTTCGATAAATCGAAGGCTTTTGTGGCCATAAGTTAATTCTCCTAAATAAGATAACCAGGGCGTACAACTAGGTTGCAGAGGCCCAGGCCGTTTACGCTTTTTGACGATTGCGGATCATTGCCAAGATGTCTTGGGCACGTGAATCGCCGCCTGCGGTTGCTTCAGCTTTTGGTGCTGGAGCAGACTTAGCTGCTGGTGCTGGATCAGCATCAAACGGTGCATCGTCGTCATGTGCAACAGGTACTGGTGCAACTGTTGCTTTAGGAGTTGATCGATTAGGATCGCCGGTGTTCTGGCTCATGCCAGCTGGTTTGAAATACTGTCCCCAACGTTCCATGTCGTATGGTTCGCCGTCAACACTTGCTTCAAACATTTCTTTCATAACTTTCAATTCAACTTCGCCTGGTTTCTTAGGCAAAAAGTCTGACAAGTTATACAAGCCATGCTGTTTGATAGCCGCTTGTTCAACATCACTTAGTGGACGCTCACGACGTGCCCAACTGGATGTTGAGTAGTCAGCATAACCGCCTTTTGAACCTTTCTTCATACGATAGTCCAAGCCATGTACAAAGTCAGTTGGCAAGTCTTCCAACTCTGGATCAACCAATGCCGCACGGATACTGGTAAAGATCTGAGGACCAATAATAAATCTACGGATTGGATTTTCTGGAATTTCATCGCCTTTTTCGCCAAGACCGTCTTCAGTAACAAAGCCTTGGAAAATATAACTACGCTTCTTCCAATATTTACGACCCATGTCTTCCAGTGCTGGATCTTTAAACCAAGCACGTACTTCGCTCAAGATTGGACATGTTGAACCATCATTGTACATTTCTACACAAGGTACTTGTACTGTGATGTTTTTGCTTTCTGATTCGCCTTTGATTCCAGAGAAAGGCAATTTAATCATTGCACGTTCTACCCAGAAAAAAGTGTTGTCGGTGTTACCATCTGGTAAGAATCGCATGACGGATTCGCCACCTTCTTTAAGATTCCAAAACGGATAAATTGATTTATCTCCGCCGGAACGTTGATTGTCTGAACCTTTTGATTCCGATGCCTTGAGTTTTGCTCTAATTTCTGCCAAAGTTGCCATAATAGTTTCTCCTGTATTAGCCTTTGTGTTTGCATTTCTGCTGTTTTTGCCTATATGTTTTATACATCATGTATAAAACAAAAAGTGCATATATGTTATTATACGCACTTTTATTTATGTTTGCAAGAGAAATCTTGCTGGAAATACGAGTTGTTTACTCGATTATCTGTGATGAACCAAAGTCATAATTCTGTTCAATTCGTCATTTTGAAAGCCAGATGATTCTCTAATACCACCAAGTGGTTCGAATCCGAGTCGCCCTCCGCCTGATTGTACTGGTTTTCCGTCACTAGTCTTCCATTGTCCGCCTGTGCCAGTTGCAACTGCTGCTGGAGTTGCCGTTGTTGTTCCTGCGGGTGCCGCCGCCGCTGTTGTAGGTGCAGCGTTACTAACAGCCCGTTGTTGGGCATTGTCCCATGTGGCATTTTGATTAGCGGCTACTGGAGCACTTTGACCACCTAAGAAATTTGGTAATGCTTTTTGTAAACCAGTACGTGTATCTGGGGCCGCTTTGGTGCCGCCCCATGTTGGATCAAAGGCTGCTTGACCTTCTTCGCTATCATAGTTGGCAGGACGGCCCGCCGGATTTTGCAACGGTGCAGCTGCTGGTTTATTAGCCATTGCCGCTCCACCTGCTGTAGTTGTATCAGCTGGAGCTGCTGCCGCATTTGCTTTTTTACTTGCATCTGCAAAAGATAAACCGCCTAATGATGCTAGCGGTGCATTAGCTGCTGGAGCTGGTTCTGCAGCAACTTGATTAGTAATAGCTGCTACACTTCCAGGAACACTTGCTGGCAGACCTGTAGTTGCAGGTGCCGCTGTGTTTGCTTTTTGTGTTCCAGCTGCAAGTCTTGCATCAGTTGGATTGGTTACAGCAGGTGCCGCCGCAGGTGCTGCTGTGTTTGCTGTTTGTGTTCCAGCTGCAAGTCTTGCATCAGTTGGATTTGTTACAGCAGGTGTTGCCGCAGGTGCCGCTGTGTTTGCTTTTTGTGTTCCAGCTGCAAGTCTTGCATCAGTTGGATTGGTTACAGCAGGTGCCGCCGCAGGAAACTGTGCTTGAGCAGCTTTGGTAGCTGGTCCCATTATGCCGTCTGCTTTGATCTTAGCACCTTTAGCAATTAGATCTTGTTGAATTTTCATTACAGCTGGATCAGGCTTGCCTGCTGGCTTTGCCGCAGGTTTAGTTGTGCCAGCTGGTGTGGCTGCAATTGTGCCAGGCGCAGGTGCGTTGTATGCTTGTTTAGCACCGTTGTATGCACCGCTAGCAACTTGTCCAACTTTATCTGCAGCATTGCTAACCCAGTCGCCGACTTGATTACCAAGCGCAGCTCCGCCGGCCGCTCCTGCTGCGGTTCCTAATGGGCCTAGTGCCGAGCCTGCTATTCCACCAAGGCCAGCGCCAATTGCTGTTCCCCAAGCGCCTTCTTGCACTTGTTGTTCTTCAATAGCGGCAATGTATTCTCTAAGGTTTGCTGAGCGATTTCTTAATTCTGATTCTGTAATTTTTTTCATAATATTTCCTTATTATCTTAGTCCGGCAATTTTTAACATTGCTGTTAGTTCAGTTGACTCTTCAAAATCAAAGTCACCACCTCTACGGTTGCCACCAGTTTGTTGTTGGCGAACAGCTGGATCCCAAGAAACTTTTGGAGCTTGTCGTTGTTTTAACATTTGTTGCGCTTTACCTAGCTCTGGATGCTGAGACATAAATGTATCGTGCTCTGCTTTGCTAACTGACTTACCGTTAACTGTGTAGCTCGATGAGTTGGACCCGCCCTGTGGCATTGAAGGCATCTGTGGCATTGCAGGCATATTCATACCTTTCATCATGCCGCCCATGTCGGGCATATCAAATCCGCCTTCATCTGCTACTTGGTTGTGCATGCCGGCCAAGTGACGAATATGGCCTAATTCGCTACTGGTGTCGCCGCTAGGATCCATTTTATCAATCATATGTAGTACTTGCTGGAGATCTTCTTCGCTAGCATTGCCAAACTCACCATTCTTAAAATCTTTTACAACTTTAGTCTTTGCACGAGTCCCACCGATTGTAAAGTTCTTAGCTTCTTTATTCCAGAATCCTGAAATACTTTTTAACATTTGTTCTGTACCGCTTTCGTTATCGCTTTGGTCAAATCCAAAATCTTTTGGATCCATACCACATTCAATAATACAATCGTGCAATGTCTTTTCTTTGTCACCAAAATCCAATGTTGTGTCTAACTGTGCGCCATGATTTTTAGCTGTATGAATAGCTCGGATTAGCCTGGCATTGGGTTGAGATTTTCCAATACTTTCTGCAACTGGAGGAGGAACAGCTCCCGCTTCTGGTGGAGGAACAGCTCCCGCTTCTGGTGGAGCAACTGGAGCAGCTGCTGCATCAGCTGGCGGTGCTGGCGGTGCGGCAGCTTCTGGAGGAGCTGGAGGAGCTTCTTCGCCGCCTACAGGAGTTTCGCTTCCGGATGCATCTAACGATTTGCTGGCTACTATGTCCTGTGCAATTTTTTTAATGTTGCCAACATCAGCACCTTGAATGCTGTCGTCAGTAATTTTTCCAGTAGATAAATCTTGGAAATACTTTTTCACCATTGTTCCAACATCGTCGTCGTCTGACATTCCGTCTAGGTAATCACTGGCAAATAATGGACTATCAATAATGCCTTTTAAACTTAGCGCCGCATTAACTCCGTTCACGCCTGGCTTCAAGTCTCCGGCAATCAAACTTTTTAATTTGTTAACAGCCATTGATTGCTTGCTTACATCGGCGCTGAATATTTCATTTTCGCCTTCTTCACTTGCATCGTCTTCTTTAACAATATTATTCATGAAGGCTTCAAACTGATCTTCCGGATCAACACTTTCTTTTTTAGGAATACCTTTTTGTGCCAGGGCCTTGGCACTGTCTTTGCCGGTGCGATTAGGGTTGTTTGGTTTCTTAAAAGGAGATTTTTCTTTTGATTTTTTGCCTGACTCGCGTTCAGCTGCTTCGTCATCTGTTTCCCAAGGTAGCGTTTCTTCATCTAATAAATCGTCAGGCGTTAATTCTCTAACAGCAATATTTTCACCAACTAGACGATAGATATAAGGAAACGCTGTTTTTAATTCTTCGTTAAATGTGCGAATTGTTAAACGATCAATCCAGTCATTTAAAATTTCTTCTGGAATGTCTTGTGATTTGTTTTCAGTAAATGATTCTGCAAACTGTGTATAGTATGCAGGACGTTGTAAATTATGTACTTCTTTTTTAACAACTTCAATGCGGTCATTGACTTGTAAATTAATGTCGTCCATTGCTTCGGACAATGCAGAATTGCGATTAACATAACCTTTAAATTTACGTAGTTGAGCAAGTTCTTCGCTTAGACTAGTAATATGTTTTCCAATACTGTCATAAGGATTGCCGCCGGCTTTCAAATGTTCTGCTAGGGCGCGAGCACCGTTTAGATGTTTAACCGGATACTTAAAACGTTCACCGTCTGCATTTTCTACCCATATACCTTCAATGTGCATAGTGCGACCCGCAGCAATTTCGGGGTTCACTGGTTGTGTGTGTTTAACAATTAACTTTGCTTCACCTAAATCTTGGTAGCTCATACGAGCGGTTCCATACATTTTATTTTCCATTATCGGTTCCATGGGCGCTTCCTTGGGTTTTGCTTGAAATGCGTAATCACGTTTATCTAATTCGCTTTTTCCTATATTTTGTACATCAAATTTAAGTAGTCGATCTTTGGCAAATGATCTAAAACTTCGGATAAACCTAAATGCGCCGTGATGTTTACTGTCAGCAAGGTTACCGCTGATCTGTACCACAATGCCGTCATCTTCATCCAACGTAATAGCTACTGTGCCTAAACTTTTACCGTTATCGGTGTATTCAAATTCAAAAAATCGTGCCTTAGGTATATCAGTTTTTTTACTAAGCACCCCGGCGTTTTCATCCCCTATTTTAACATTAGGAAAGCGGGTTTCTATCTTGCCATAAAGGTCTAAAGCAATTTTATCTAGATTCGTATTCATCTTATATTTATCACATCCCCGTTGATATATAGATTGGTAAGGGCGGTTCCCAATCATCTCCGTCTATTTCACTAGCAATTCTCATTAGCTCAAATACAGCAGGGTCCCATTCAGCTAGCAACAAACTCATTCGAACTATTAGCAATAACGATGCTACTAAGTCGTCATGCTGGCCTTCTTTGGCTTTAAAACTGGTTCCTGCCGCAATATACGTCTTTAATTCGCTGATTAAAGGACGACTATTCAGCTTCATCTTATCTTCTTCTATAAGGTATTTAACTTTTGCACACGTTGATATTTTAGATCCAAATGTAGTATTAAATCCTTTGCGGAATTTTTTAACATGGCCTTTGCGCATGGGTTCGCTGAGAAACAATCCTGGAAATGTTTCTTCTCCAAGATTATCAATTACTACCAATGCAGATTCACCTACTGTGTTATTTTCCACACTCCAGTAAATCTGATTGAAACTCTCGCCACCAAGTTCAGTAGATATGTACACTAGTATGTCTCTTAATATTTTAACTTGCTGTTGGATAGGTGTAATATTATGTTGCCACTCTGCTATTTGTGTCATACTAGGCATTTCAAAAACTTCAATGGCGCCATAGTCTCCGCCTGTTCCTAAACTAGGATCCAATGAAATAAGATACACATTACCCTCTTCTGGTTTTTTCCACCAGCGAACTTGACCTTGTTTAAATGCAGGCTCTCTACCGTTAAGTTCGATCAGTTTAAGTGAATTAATAAGTGTTTCGTCAAAAACCAGGAACTCGCATCCGTACTCACGACGGAAACGTTCTTCGCCAATACGCCCCATCTCAACACGTTTCCATTCGTCATCCCGATCCGGATGTTCGTGCCATTCTGCACGGAATCCGTGAAAGCCATTGCGTCCAGTTCCGTCTGATTTTTCGTCCCCAAACTCATCAAAATTATCTTGACTATCTTTCCAGATAATAGCAAATTCGTCTTCATCACTATTGGGTGTTGAAGTAATAATTGCTCTACCACCAGTTGCTAGTGTTGGTGAAATTGAGGTCCAAAATTCAGTTGCAATATTGGGTTGCACAAACGCAAACTCATCACAATATAATAAGGATATTGACATACCACGGCCAGTGTTGCCGGTAGTAGTCGCTGATACGATTCTAGATCCGTTGTCAAATTCTATACTGCCTTTGTTATAGTTAACCACTCCGCAACGAATACTATCGTCACAAAGTTCGTATCCATAACGAATACGTTGCATAATTTCCTGTGAGCCAGTGTACTTGTGTGCGGCAACCAGAATTGTTTGATCTGGGTGAAACATGGCATACCATAGCAAGTATGCACTTGCACAGGTTGTTTTTCCACTTTGACGTGGTAGCATATTAATATTAAATCTATAGTCGTGGTAAGCGGCCAGCAAACGTTCCTGATATTCGTAAGGTTCAAATTTAACTTTGCCTTTGACCGGATGCTGAATGTGAAAAAAGTTTTTAGCAAAGTGTAGATACCCAAATTTAGGGTCAGCACACTTTAACAAGTGCGAGACTTGTTCTTCTGTGAACTTTTCTTTCGTATGCGCTTTTTTGGTTAAGACGCCGTCAAGTGATTTTGCCATACTTTATTTAATCAAAAAAATAGACCCCGGAGGGTCTATTTGGCACCTTGACAAACTTATCCGTTTAATCGCTTGTTCAGTGCCAACATTTGGGATACAGATTCGTCTAGTCTGCCATCTGCTTCTGCACTTTTTAACAAGTCAGCACGATCTTTGTAGCTGCCTGGTTTGATATCTTTTGCAGCATCTTTTTCGCCTTTTGTGGGATTCTTGATGTGCTTTAGTGTTTGCTTTGCGGCATAGGCTTTTTCTTTACGGTCGGTATCTTTGTCTTTGAATGCGCCTTCTTCCATCCCAACAGGCATGCGATGTCCTTTGGCTGTATTAGCGCCTGGTTCACTTTTTATGTAAGCATCAGCTTTTTTATATTCGGTAGGTTTGCCTGCTCTCTTATCTATCCCATGTTGTATTCTACTTCCTTGATTTGCATAATCATATGTGGCATTATGGTTGTCATCATAGTAATTCTTGTTCATCATAGTGTCTGCTTTTGTTACTGCTCGTTTCATCAACTGAGGACTTAGTTCATCTAGTACGCCTTCTTCCATGTCTTCATAATCTTTAGGATCATGTTCCTCATAATGGTAATACTCTAATGCTTCTTGGCGGCTCCATCCGTATTTTCGCATCAAGTGTCGAATCTTTTTCTCCTCGTCGTCATGAT
>Ga0209084_1002736_pt1 | contig 13431 bp, 14 predicted proteins | sample C_130820_MF_Meta_FD_187309 | JGI IMG/M metagenome (GOLD analysis project Ga0209084, IMG submission 187309) | Freshwater microbial communities from Lake Croche, Canada to study carbon cycling - C_130820_MF_MetaG (SPAdes) (version 2) | ecosystem: Environmental > Aquatic > Freshwater > Lake... | reverse complement strand
ATTGCTACTAACACACAACCAGCGGCTGTATACAAAACAGCAACTAATGCAGCCAATGGTGGATTCAATCAGCTTAGATTGTTTAGCAGATCTGCAGGTAGTGAAGTACAAACTGGTGATATAGGTTTTGTCAAAGTCTACAATGGTGTATTAGACCTTACAACAATACAGTCTCAACACGCTACATATAAGGCACGATTTGGATATTAATCTCATTTACACTACTCGATAAATAACATATAATGCTACTAACTGAATTTTTTAACAAACCTCTAGATGTCTACAAAGACAAAAAGCAGGGCAAACACGATGATAGTAATCTCGAAGATGAATTATTTTGGTATATTTTAGACCACGATAAATTACACAAAGATTACTTCTTCCCTATTGCCAAGAAAATGAAAAATATCAAAGAGTGTTCTCCTGAATTAATTTTAGAAACATACATGCCCATGGTCATGAAAGGTTGTAAAGAATTCTATAATGAAAAGAAAATGGGTGGTAGATTAGGCAAAGTATTTCCTAAGAAATTAAGAGAAGGTCTATGCCATAGATTACACGACCATTGTCACGATGATATCCGTGCAGGCAAATACAAATTAGGGTAATATTATGAAATTAAATGAAGGCGGTAATGTTGTTCCTAATGCAGTAGAACTAAGAAAAGAAAATTTCCCACTGGTAATGGCAAATTTAAAAAAAGTTCTGCCAGCTGGATTAAACCTTTACCCTATTGGTAGTGCTGGACACAAAGAAATCAGCAGTGACATCGATGCCTTAATTGATGCCAATGAATTACTAACAGCGTTCCCCGCTAAAGAATTAAAACTAAGTCGCAAAGCCCTAGAAGATTATTTTAAAAGCAAAGGCTTGTTTGCCGCACGTACAGGTGTTAGCATACACGTGGGTATTCCTATCGGTGCTACACAAGATGTAGTACAGGTAGATTTAATGGCTGTAGAAAATGCGGCTGCGGCACAACCATTGCACACACATGATTACACTGACCCTGCTATGAAGGGTGGCACGCTACACGGTATGTGGGCCGACCTTGCTAACATGAGTCAAGTAGAAGGACATGAAAGTGTTATGATGAGTCCATACAAAGGACTTGTTGATCGCGTTACCAAAGAATTAGTTACCAACAACAAAGATGAAATCGCTAAGATTATTATCGGACCGACTGCTTCAGCCGCAGACATGGGCAATCCACAAAAAGTGCTGGCTGCACTTAAAGCATATCCACAAAAGTATCAAGCTATCAAAGCCAAATATTTTCCAGATCCTGTAGCAGAAGGCAGTCGTGAGTGGTTTAGATCATTGATAGATCGGATCGTATGAAAATAATTGAACTACTATCCGAAGCTGGTGCTCCTGGTGTGGGACGCAAATATCAGCACATTGAAGATCTAGTGTTTACCAATGGTAGCACAGGAGGACTTCATGCCGTTGAAAGATTGCAAAGCATGGGTACACAGGGTGGTACTATTGAATTAAAATGGGACGGTAGTCCTGTGGTATACTGGGGCAGAGACGAACAAGGCCGGTTTTCAATGATTCCTAAAAATGCCTGGGAATATCTAAAACGCGGCAAGACTGAAGTGTCACCTGGTGTACCTACAGCATTATACAGTCCAGAAGATATTAAAAACTTTGTTCTAGGCACAGGTAATCCAACTGCTGAACAACTTCCACAGCGTGAAGCATACGCACAAGAATTAATGAGCCTTTGGCCATACTTTGAAAAAGTAAGTCCGCAAAATGGTTATGTAGAAGGCGGCCTGTTATTCTATCCTAGCAAGCCTGCACAATTAAATCCTACCACACAAGAATACGATTTCCAACCTAACATCACAGCCTTCCACATTCCCGTTGGTAGTAAGTTAGGTGCAAGAATCAAAGCCGCAAAGGTTATGGTTGCTGTTACAGGTTTTTATGATTCGCTGGGCAGTGGCGATGAAGGTCGATATCCCAACGCCGAACAACTAAGCACACCAGATGTTATTGTACAAGGTACAACCTATGTTGAGAAAGCACCAGGTGTAGAAGATGCAGGATTAAAAGCCGCAGAACAATTTATTACTACCAATGCAGGATTAATCAATGGCTTCCTAGCACCTAAGCCAGGACTAAGCAAACCGGGTGATATCCTTTACAAGTTCTATAATCAAAACTTACGTATTCCAGGAGTTAAAGATAAGTTTCAAGCATGGGTTAATGCCAATGTCAGCGCAGGACAAGCAGGTAAAATTTTAGCAGACCAGCGTGGATTAAATGCAGTACTAGGTGCTGTAGAAATGTTAAGTAAAGAAAAACTACAATTGATTAATAAAATTAGTGCAGGCACACACGGCGACATCCGTCAGACCAAACCTGAAGGATATGTACAGGCACATCCAGGTGGTGAATTTAAAAATGATATGCCGGGACAATTTGTAAAAGCAATTGATCAATCTAATTGGGCACCAAGGAAAGACTAATATGTTTTTAAGAAATATTTTTGAAGCACTAGAAAGAACCGGACAGGGTAAAAGTGCCGTTATAGGCTGGGGTCGTGGCATGGGACACAAAGGTCATATGTTTCTAGCCAGCAGTGTTATTACACAGGCCAAAGAAACTGGCAGCGACCCTTATTTTGTGGTTAGCAAGACTGTGGGCAAAGATGATCCAATTAATCCAGATGAAAAATTAGCTATCTACAAAAAAGTGTTTCCTCAAAGCGGACATATTTTTCAAACTGCCACAGATGAAATGCCAGACTTAACTCGTGTACTAACCAAATTAAATCAAATGGGTTACACCGATGCTACTGTAGTAGTCGGTGCAGACCAAGTTAACGCATTAGGTTATGTAAAAAATTACAACGGAAAACCAGACAAATCAGGCAACATTCCATTTAGTTTTAACACATTAAACGTCATAAGTCGTCAAGAAACCAACGATCCTAGTCGGGATCAAGAAGGACCACGTGCTACGCCCATGCGAGCCGTATTAATGGATCCTGCAAAGAGTGAAGAGGAAAAGTTTGCAGTTTGGCGTGATGCCATGAATCCTGAACTTAGTGATGACGAAGTTATGGATCTAATGCACAAAGCCGAACAGCGTATGCGGGCTATGGTCAAGCCAAAGAAGGTAAAAGGTGTGGCGGAAGATATGAGCCGTAGAGGATTCTTAAGAGGAGCAAGTGCGTTAGCTGTTGGTTCTGCATTGGCAGGCGGTGCTCGTGCTGATAACCAAACTGATCCAAATAAATTAATTGCAATTGTTAATATCGACGGAGAATCTAAAGAATTTAATTTAACTGGCAGATTTAAAGGTGATGCTAAATCGCAATTACGACAAGCAGAGAATTTTATAACTGAGTTTTTAGAACAACGAGATATTAATTTTTCTAACTTAGAACTACGCTATCAAGGTGCAGTTCTTAAAACACAAAATACTGGTTCTGTTAGAGAAGAGCAAGGTGTGGCGGAGACTAGTAGTAATGCTATAGCCAATACTGCAAGTCGCTTGGCTAACAAAGACGATGGCAAAGTTGCAAAACTACGTGCGGCCGGTGATAAGCGTCGTGAAGATCAATTAAAAGGTAGAAACATTGCCAAACGTGATACCACTAGCAAAGATGAATGGGGCAATCTAAAAGAGTTATCCAATGATGCGCTAGGTCGTTATAAGAAAGCCGCTAGTGCAGATGCAACTGCGGCTGACAAGGCTGGCGATTTTAAACAAGCCGACAAACGTTTTAGTGGTATAGTTAAGGCAACTAAAAAACAGTTTGCCAATGATACTAAAGGTGTGGCGGAGGACGAAGGCGACCCAAAAGGTGTGCCGCATGTTACCAAAGAATTATTAAAACATATTGTACAACAGGTTGGCACAGAAGGCGCACATGCTATCATTAAGAGCTTACAATGGGGCGATGGGGCGGCAAAAGAACTATTACATTTAATTGTTAAAGATTTAAAAAACGATATCAGCATGGCCGAAAGTGTCAAACAACGGATTGACAAGAGTTGCTGGAAGGGCTATAAAAAGCAAGGCACTAAAATGAAGGGCGACACTAGAGTTAATAATTGTGTTCCGGTTAGTGAAAGTGTTGAAGACATTATAGACTCTCTTATCAATAAAATCATCACCAACGAAGCAACATCGAATAGTGGTAAATAATATATTATGAAGATACTTGAACTTATCACTGAGCGAAAAACAGGAAAGTTGTCTAAAAGACAACAAAACCCAACACGAGGTTTACATACATTCAGTGATGCCGAACATGCCAACAGTGACTACACATTTAACAGAGTAGGACTTGCGGCTGCTATGTGTGATGGAGAAAATGATCCTGATGTAGACTATGTTAGCTGGGTAGGCAAGAAAAAATTAACTGCTCCATATACTAAAGTAGAAGCAGATATTCTTAAGCAGGCTTATAAAATTGCAGGTGCAAATCATAGCGACCTTAATCACGGCGATATGAACAGCAAGGAATTAGGCAGTACCAATACTACCAGTCCAGTGGCAAATTGGATGAAGAAATGAGACTAAGAGAATTTCTTCCAGAGACTAAACTACACGGAACTTTTGGCAAAGTAGATCCAAAAGTTAGTAATCCGTTACCTGGATCTTTTGTACAACGTGAGTTACGTAACACTGATCCATATATGCAATACAGATATGGAATAGCGTTAGCAGGTGGTCGTGCTCATGCGGCTGGCGATGTTGATTTTGAACAAGAAAGTATCTGGGCTGAAAATTTAGGCATTGTAGCATATACCGAAGAGGACGAAACAACTGTTAAATTAGCAGATAAGATGATGGGAGTCACTGGTACACGTATTGCAGGCCGGGCTAGCAAAGAAGCACCTGGTTCAAATACAGTAAGTCCTATAGCAAATTGGAATATAAAATGAAACACGAATTTAAAGTTACAAAATCTCAAAACCAAACAGTCTATACATTAGAAAGCGCATCTAGTGGAGGGACTAGTTCAGGTAGTATTGCCAGCAGTAGTACAGCATTAGGCGGAGTGCTGAAACGTAATCCACCAGGCGATAATATACTTGCACAAGAAAAGAAAGAAGTACCTAAGCCACGCAACTTTGTGGCTAAGAATGCCAAAATGGGTGGTGCTGGGCAACACAAAGATAAAAAGAAAGCCGAGAAGCAAGGTGATGTAAAACATAAGAAACCATTTTCCGAAGCAAGCAATCCGGCGCAACAGGCTGCTATTGCTATTGCTAAAAAGAAAAAAGCAGGGATGAAGGAAGAATTTAATGGTGAGTATGATGATGAAGCAGGCATGGCACACAGTAATTTGTTGAGTTCATCAAGAGCAGTCATTGGCCTGTTAAAAACTATTAAAGACAGAGACAATCTACCAGAATGGGTGCAAGAGAAAATTGCTAAAGCAGAAATGATGCTAGTAGGTGTTTGGGATTATTTGCAAAGTCAAAAAGAGCAAGGTATTGATCCACAACAAGATGCCAACGAAAATAGATATGATCGTAGAGATGCATATCAAAGAGACTATGATAGCAGTGTGAGCGGAATGGATGGAAGTGATAAACATGCATTTAAACGTGCCGAACTACAACACGAACTAGGACACGAAACAAATAATATTGCCATTTCTATCAACGGTAAGCTATGGAAAGTAGTTCCAGGTAAAGGTTATGCCGATAGTCGTGAAGAGTCACAGTATCTGAGCAATATGAAACGCTGGGCAGACACAAAATCAGCAAGTTCAGGTAAAACTTGGACAGTTAGTTTAACAGGGGCTAATCCAACTGAAGGTGTGGCGGAAGGTGAAGGTGATGATGCGTATGTTGCCTGCATAGTACAACATAACCGTTCAGGTCAAGCAATAGTACAAAGAACAAAACCTATAAGTCGTGACCGAGCAGAAGAAGTAATTAAAAGTGCCCTTGCTAAAATTACATTTAAGCACCCTCCATTCATGACCATTTACCCAGCAAGTGCTGGTAAGTTAGATGGCTCAACCATCATGGCTCGATTTCCTGATATGAGTCAACAAGGTGTGGCGGAGGCGGCAACAGATGACCCACGTTTTCAAAAGATGATGGGCAACATACAAAAATCTACTCCCACACCAATATCAGGATATGTAGCATTGAGTTTTGCCAGTGAGAGGAGATCAAAAAAAATCAAAGGCGTTAAACATAATGGCAAGCCAATGCCAGACGTTATTGACGATCCTGAAGAATTTCTTGGTGGTAAAATAGAGTTTACTCCTGATCAAATTGAACAACAACTAATGTCCATCGGTGAAAAATATGGATGGGACTCTATTGATCCCGGACAAGGTCAAGGCTATACAGAAATGTTCTTTGATACTAGCAGAGAATATACATCAAAAAATCAACATCATCTTGCGGCGAACATTGTTAGAACAGTTAATGAAATTAATAAATTTTTCAATGGTATGAACAGCAGTTTACAGGCCACAGGATTACCGGGATACAAAACAGATGTATGGCAAGGCATGGGCCCACCTAATGACACAAATCAAATTAATGATTTAAATCAAATTGTCAATATTGCTAAAGATCAGACGGCAAAACTTAATGCCATCAAATCATCTGTAAACAATTACCGTATGAACTCGGAAAAACGTGACAACGGTGTGGCGGAAGGTGCTAAAGTAGATCGTCAAGCTAAACATATTACTGCCAGTATGATGAAGAAAGGCAAATCTAAAAAGGATGCAGAAAGTATTGCGTGGGCACATATCAAACATCCTAAGAACGAAAGCGTTGATCCGTACTTTGAATCACTACAATCTAAAGTCAAGGAACTAACAAAAAAGTAAGTGAGCAGGAGCCTCAAGAACCTGCTGTTGATCCAGCACAGACTCCTGCTAAAAAATTAGGACCGCAACCAAAACTAAAACCCGATATGTCATTAGACTATTGGAAAGAACGTTTTCAAACAGCTAACCCTAATCAATATCATCAGTTTAAAAACAAAACACCAGAAAAGAAAGATCAAATGGCCACAGCGGCACTTTATGGAGCCCGTCAACCTAATAATGAAAATTTTGCAGATGGAAAACATCCTGAAGACAAGGGTGATAGCAAACGCTACGGTATTAATACCAAAGCCAGTGTAAGTAGCTTACGCAAAACCGCGCACCAAGGCGGACGTAAAGGACAACTAGCACATTGGTTAGCTAATATGAAAGCTGGAAGGGCAAAGAAATGAGAGATCTACTATCTATTGTCGAAACTGCTGAGACTACAAGTAAATTAGTAAATGCTAAATTACCTTACGGTATAAAAGATTTAGAACCTGTGATGAGCAAAGATACATTAAATTATCATCACGGAGAGTTAGCTCAAGGCTATGTTGATAGATTTAACAAAGGCGAAGGTGATCCTGATTTCAATCTAGCAGGAAGCTATCTACATAATTTATTTTTTCCACAATTACAAGCACCAAAGAGTGGAAATAAACCCCACGGCATCAGTCTTGAATTAATTAATAAAAAATATAAATCATTTAGTGAATTCCAAGATCAAATGTTAAAAGATGCCATGGCCATCCAAGGTAGTGGATGGATTTATATGAGTCAGAATGGCGAAATTAAAACTATTAAGAATCACCAAATTAAAAAAGATATTGCACTATTAATTGACTGGTGGGAACATGCATGGGCATTAGACTATCAAAGCGATAAGAAATCCTATTTAGAAAATATATGGCGTATTATTAATTGGGATATTGTGAATACAAGGTTGTAAAATGTTTAGAAGATTCGATGTTCATATCGTTTCAAACCCAACTTGCAACGAACCTATATACGATATCGTTGCAAAAGATTTTAAATTCTACGACAAAGATGGTTTTGAATTAAACCAAGCAGAACGAAAATACTATAAGATTTCAAAGCATCCTATAGATCAGCCCATACTTAATCACACCTGTTGGCAAGAATCATGGTTTGAATTAGAAGATAAAAATTCCAAATTAATATTAGATCATTGTATGATATTACATCGTTGTAATTATTCTGAACATGCATCTTACCAACTTAATAAAATAAAAAAAGATATACCAGAAGCAGAATGGTTACTTAATACCAAACAAAAATGGGGGTTTGATTTTGCCCTAGATGCAGTTGATGAGCATGGTAATATTTTTGAAGTGCTACATATAGAGTATGATAATTATGATTATAGTCAATTTGTCACACGCATGATTAGTTTTGATTACCAAGTAAGACACATTGATTGGCAAGATGCGGCACAGCGTATAACGCAACATAAAGACGAATGGAAAAATCTTACAGGGTTTGCACAAAATGATTGGAAAGCTAATTTTATCATTGGATGGAATAAAGCAGAATATACTGAAAAATCATTGACATTCTAAAGACATTCATATATAATTAACACTCACAGGAGATATCACATGGGTAAAGCATTTGGCGCACCAGAACAAGCAAAGATTAAACAAATTGTTGCAGAAGGCATGACTGTCATGCAAGAGATTCAAGACCTTACAGAAGGATTGAATGAAACAATTAAAGCAGTAGCAGAAGAACTAGAAGTTAAACCCAGTGTAATTAAAAAAGCAATCCGTATTGCACAAAAAGATCAATGGGACAGCGTTTGGAAAGAATTTGACGATTTGGAAACTATTGTGGATATCAGCGGACATTCTCATCGCAGAGAAGATTAATGTATAATATTTTCAATGATATAGTTGGTTGGATTAAAGATGACTATAAGACTTACCCTTTACGTTTTATCGTGGAAATTGTGGCTTGGGCAATTAGCATCGGTTGCGCGATTACAATGGCGTTCACGGTACCAACTCCGCCTCTTATCATACTGTATCCTATATGGATTACTGGTTGTGCTATGTACGCTTGGGCCGCTTATAGTCGTCAATCTTTTGGTATGCTGGCTAACTACGTTTTGTTAGTAAGTATAGATTCTATTGGCCTAGTTAGAATGTTAGCTAAATATTTTTGAGAACGGCATTGCGAGCCATAAGTCGCTAAAAGATGGTCAGTGAGCCATAAAATCACGAGGAGAAGAATATGAGTTATGTAGACGCGATCTGGAATCGCGATAAAGACATCATTTATGTTGTCGAACGAGATCCTAAAAAAGGCAGGATCTTTCAAGAATACCCAGCCCGGTATATTTTTTATTATCCGGACCAGCGAGGTAAGTACAAATCAATTTACAACGAGAATCTCAGTAAAGTAACTTCTAAAACTTATAAAGAGTTTATGAAGGAGAAAAAGATTCACAGCAGTCACAGCCTATACGAAAGTGACATCAATCCTGTATTTAGAAACCTAGAAGAAAACTATCTAGGCAAAGACGCTCCAAAACTAAATGTAGCTTTTTTCGATATTGAAGTGGACTTTGATCCAGAACGTGGCTATGCAAGTCCAGACGATGCATTCATGCCAATTACTGCTATCGCTGTTCACCTACAATGGATGGATACATTAATTTGTCTTGCTGTACCCCCTAAGACACTGACAATGGCAGAAGCCGTAGAACAAGTTAAAGACTTTCCTAACACACACTTGTTTGAAACAGAAGCAGAAATGCTAGAAATGTTTTTAGAGCTAATAGCAGATGCAGATGTACTAAGTGGTTGGAACTCAGAAGGATTTGATATTCCCTATACGGTAAATAGAGTTACCAAAGCATTGAGTAAAGAAGACACTCGCAGGTTCTGTCTATGGGATCAGTTTCCTAAGAAAAGGGAATACGAAAAGTATGGAAAAACGGCTATTACTTATGACCTGGTTGGTCGCGTTCATTTGGACAGTCTCGAGCTGTACCGCAAGTACACCTATGAAGAAAGACACTCGTATCGATTGGATGCGATTGCCGAATATGAGTTAGGTGAAACTAAAACAGTCTACGAAGGTACACTTGATCAATTATACAATAACGATTTTAAAAAGTTTATTGAATATAACAGACAAGACTGTGCGCTACTTGACAAGTTAGATAAAAAATTAAAATTTTTAGATCTAGCAAATACATTGGCACATGAGTGTACCGTATTGCTACAGACCACTATGGGCGCGGTGGCTGTTACTGAGCAGGCTATTGTAAACGAAGCTCACCATCGTGGTCTTATTGTACCAAGTCGACCACATCGTGATGAAGATGCTAACAATCAAGCCGCAGGTGCGTATGTTGCATATCCTAAGAAAGGATTGCATGACTGGATTGGCTCAATGGACATTAACAGTCTGTATCCAAGTGCAATTCGTGCATTGAACATGGGTCCGGAAACAATTGTCGGTCAACTACGTCAAGACAAAACGGATCAATTCATTCAAGAACAGATGCTAATACATAAAAAGTCTTTTGCGGCTTCATGGGAAGGCATGTTCGGTAGCCTAGAATACGAAGCAGTAATGCGTCAAGATAAAGCCTGGGAAATTATCATTGATTGGCAAAACGGTGAAAATGATGTGTTAAGTGCGGCAGAGGTATATCGACTAATATTTGAAAGCAATCAACCCTGGATACTTAGTGCTAACGGTACAATCTTTACCTATGATCAAGAAGGTATTATTCCTGGACTGTTAAAGCGTTGGTATGCCGAACGTAAAGACATGCAGAAGAAGCTTAAAGCCGCAATTGAAGTAGGTAACAAGATTGAAGAAGAATATTGGGACAAACGTCAGTTAGTTAAGAAAATTAACTTGAATAGTTTGTATGGTGCTATTTTGAATCCCGGATGTCGTTTCTTTGACAAGCGAATTGGACAAAGTACCACACTTACAGGTCGGGCTATTGCTCGACATATGGCAGGAAAAGTCAATGAAATGATCACAGGTGAGTTTGATCATGTAGGTAAAGCAATTATCTACGGTGATACTGACTCATGCTATTTCTCAGCGTATAACACATTAAAGATCGATATTCAAAAGAAATTAATTCCTTGGGATAAAGATATTGTAATTCAATTGTACAATACCATTGCTGATAATGTTAACGCCACATTTCCGCAGTTTATGTTAGACGCATTTCATTGTCCTAAATCAAGAGGCGAGGTCATCAAAGCTGGTCGTGAATTTGTCGCTATCAAGGGCATCTATATGACCAAGAAACGTTATGCTATCTTGTATTACGACAAAGAAGGTAAACGTACAGACATAGATGGCCCGGGTAAGATCAAAGCCATGGGATTAGATTTGAAGCGCAGTGATACTCCAGAATTTATGCAAAAGTTCTTAGAAGAAATTCTAACCAAAGTACTCAATAACGCACAAGAGAAAGAGATACTAGAGCGTATCAGTGAGTTTCGAACTGAGTTTAAAGCTAGACCAGGTTGGGAGAAAGGTAGTCCAAAACGTGCTAATAATATTGCCGACTATCAAGCACAGGAAGAAAAGAAGGGCAAAGCTAATATGCCCGGACACGTTCGTGCTAGTATCAATTGGAATACTCTAAAGCGTATGAATGGTGACAAGTACAGTCAACAAATTGTAGACGGTATGAAAGTCATTGTATGTAAGGTCAAAGACAATCCACTTGGCTTTACAAGCATTGCATATCCAGTTGACGAACTACGGTTACCTAAATGGTTCCAGGATCTGCCATTTGATCATGCAGAAATGGAAACTACTATTATCAATAACAAACTTGATAACCTTATTGGAGTTCTAGAGTGGGATCTAGAATCTACAACACAAGATAATACCTTTGGCAAATTATTCAGCTTTGACTAAAATATTACTTGACTTTTCCCCTAAATCTAAATAAACTATACAAAAGGACTATAACATGCAAGACTTATTAAAAGATATCGTGAGTCATACTCACAACCTAGGTTTCCTAAACATTGTAAAAATTACAGGTGATGAAACCACAACTAAGATCGACTCAATGGCAGATGATCGAACAGTTGTTATGTTTGGCGAAACAGCGAATCCACAGCCGGAGATGGTCGGTGTTTTTGGTATGCCTCAATTGAATAAATTGAAATACAATCTCGATTGCCCAGAATACAAAGAAGATGCAAAGATTGAATTAATGACCGCAGAACGTAACGGTGAAACAATTCCAGTTGGCATTCACTTCGAAAACAAAACGGGTGACTTTAAAAACGATTACCGTTTTATGAACAGTGAAATCATCAACGAAAAACTTAAGACTACCAAGTTCCGCGGTGTCAAGTGGGATGTCGAAGTTAATCCTACACAAAGTAGCGTACAGCGTTTTAGTTTCCAAGCGGCAGCTAACAGCGAACATGCAACTTTCCTTGCTAAAACAGATGGCGATAAATTGAAGTTTACATTCGGTGATGCTAGTAGTCACGGTGGTGAGTTTATTTTTGCCACAGATGTTAAAGGTAATCTAAACAAAGGTTGGACATGGCCTGTTGCACCTGTATTAAGTATCTTGAAAATTGCAGATGTTAACAACACTACAATGAGTTTGTCTAATGAAGGTGCATTGCAAATTACCCTAGACAGCGGCATTGCTACTTACAAATACATTATTCCTGCACAGACCTAATAATGAAACAACAAGTTAACTTAACTCCACTACAGAAAGACTATGCTGTCTATTTGCCAGCTATAAGTTCTTTCTATAGCACCTATGTTGCTAAACAACGATTAGAGAAGTTTATTCCAGATACACGGATTCCAGCAGGATTTGATCGTGGCATTGAAGGTATGAACTTCCTTAATCCAGAACAAGGCTATTTTACTTACAAATACGGTTTGTATTCTGCAGGTCATGCACAGTTAGATCTACAAAAGAGTCTTGTGCAAGAATCTATGATCCAACAACGTGATCGTAACAACACAATGATTCTAGGCGACTCCGGCGGATACCAGATTGGTAAGGGTGTTCTTAAGTTTGATTGGTTAGACTTTGAGGGCAAGGAAGCCACTAAAACTCGTCAAAAGATTCTAGAGTGGCTGGAAGTAACTGCTGATTGGTCAATGATGCTAGACGTTCCAACATGGGCTTGCGATCATATTCACAGTCCTAAAACTGGTTTGAAAACATTCGAAGACTGTCTAGATAAGACTCGTTATAATAATGACTACTTCCTAATGAATCGTTTAGGTCAAACTAAATGGCTCAACGTTCTACAAGGTGGTGATTGGGAAACTGCCGAGAAGTGGTATGATGGTGTAAAAGAATTTAGCGATCCTAAAGGCAAGTATGCAGGACGTGAAGCAGAAGGTTGGGCCTTTGGTGGTGCTAACATGTGCAAGATGGATATTACTCTCAAGCGTCTAATGACCTTGAGAGAAGATGGTTTGCTGAAGGGCAAAAACTGGATCCACTTCTTGGGTACAGCACAACTTGACTGGAGTTGTTACTTAACTTTAATTCAACGACAAATTAGGAAACACATCAATGAAGAAATTACCATCTCTTTTGATTGCGCCTCACCGTTCATTGCAAC
>Ga0209084_1002734_pt1 | contig 13440 bp, 13 predicted proteins | sample C_130820_MF_Meta_FD_187309 | JGI IMG/M metagenome (GOLD analysis project Ga0209084, IMG submission 187309) | Freshwater microbial communities from Lake Croche, Canada to study carbon cycling - C_130820_MF_MetaG (SPAdes) (version 2) | ecosystem: Environmental > Aquatic > Freshwater > Lake... | reverse complement strand
TAATCAAATGACTTTTTGGATATGATTAACAAGAGCACACCTTATTTTATTGATAATAACAGTGATGCTTGGAAATGGAAAATTTCTGTTCCATATAAATTTCCTAAAATTATTGACATTCCTCAAGTTACTTTGGATTTAACTAAGCCTGGTATTGATGGTCAAGAATTTCAAGTGGTAATTGACAGCATGGAGTTTTCTAAGAATACAGTTATATCTGTAGGTTCTAGACAATATGGTCCAAGATGGTATGTTGTTAAAGATCCTTTACAATGGAACAATGGATATTTATATACATTTACATTAGTAACAGATAACCCAATGGTAGATTTTGTATCTTCTACATTCTTGAAAGAAGGTATTGAATTAGAACTTATTGATGTAGTTATTGGTGAGTTTGATCAAGACTTAGGTGGATTGGGAAGATTGGGTGAAGAAATCACAATGTTTGAATCTTTAGGTTCTGCATATGGTTACAACCACACCATCACTAAATGGGCTGATGAAAGAACAATGAAAGATGCTTCTGGTAAGCCATTAGACATCTTAGTATATGCTCCTCAACGTAGAAATCAATTACCTTTAACTCGTAATGATGTTAAGTGGGAGCCATTTATTGAGTTCTTGATGAGAAAGCAAATGTTAGAAACTAAGGTTAAACGTATGATCTGGAATAAACCAGGTACAGTTAAATCTGGTGGAACTAAGCAAGAATTAAAAAGAGTTTCTGCTGGTGTTTATCACAGAATGAGAAACAATGGTAACTTGGTTCAATATAATAGAGGTGAATTCTCTGCTAACTTAATTCGTAGTGTATTTGGAGATTTATTCTACAGACGTGTGGATGTAAAAGATAGAAGAGTTAAAATGTACACAAATGAAGCTGGTTTTGATGTATTTCAACAAGCTTTAAAAACAGATGCTCTTAATTCAGGTTTAACTTTCATGGCTGATTCTGGTAACAGATATATGCAAGGTGAAGGTCAACACATCACATATAACTTTGCTTTTGATAGCATGGTGACTCGTGAAACAGGTAAAGTTGAATTAATTCATCTTAAAGAATTAGATTTGCCACAATCAAACTTAGAGTTTGGACAAAACAAAAAATCTACACCTGTATTTATGGTGTTTGATGTAAGCCCAATGTCTGATGGTTCAATGGTAAATAACATTCGTGAAGTGAGACTTCAAGGATCTCCTTCTATGACTTGGGGCTATATTGATGGTAGACAACATCACTTAGGATTTGCAAAATCTCAAGGTATGAGTTCTGCTAACAAATTCCCAGGATATGAAATTTGGATGGAAGATCGTTGTGATGTATTTATTGAGGATTTATCTCGCACAGTATTAATAGAAGAAATACCACAATTCTAATACCCTACCAGAGAAAAATTACCCCCTCCTTCAGTGGAGGGGAGTTTTCTCAAAACACACAGATGGATGAATATAGACTCCATGTCTTATTGCATCTCTCTTCAATGAGAACCATCTGCAATATTATAAACCAAATAAAAACAACTAAATAATGGCTAAGATTGGAAAAATCTCAACAATCAAAAAGGAGTATAGTAATTCTCAAATGCAAACATTGCAAGGAGGTCTTTCTCAAAATGGATTAACAAGAGTACCTGGAACTGGTGTGTTCAAATATCCTTATAAAGAGGCTACTGGAATGTTTAGAACAGGCTTAGATCCTCAAGCAAAGTATATTCAAAGAATTCAAGATCCAACATCTAAAGAATTGGAAATTGAAAGAGTGACTAAACTAAAAGCAAAGTTAGAAGATGCTTTGGGAGTAGATTTAGGACCAAGATCATCTTTTTGGAATTATGGGTTGTCTACCTCAGACCAAGATACCACTCATGTACAACCTTACAAATTGATTGATGGAGATAATTTTTTTAATTTAGAAAATCCTTATTTAGAATTAACTTTTGCATGGCTTAGGGTTCACCCTACAATTGCTTCAAGTTACCAAGCTTGGGAAAGAGGAGAATATCCAGCAGATACACAATTTTATGTTGTTGATGATGAAATTGAAAATCAAGTTGTGTATAAAAAGAAACAATTAATTAATAAAGCAATTATTAAATTTGACTCTCTTTCACCAGAAAAGAAAAAGAAAATATCAAGACTTTTAGGTCTTCCTGTTTCTGAAAATACAAAAGAAGAAGTTATTTACAATCAAGTGGATAATCTTTTGAAACAGACCGAGTTTAAAAATGGTAAATACCAAGGATTAAATCCTGTAGAGATTTTTAATAGATTTGCAGATTTAGACGATGAGCTTTTGCATATTAAAGATTTAGTTAAACAAGCAATTTCTCACTCTATATATAAAGTTAAACCTAGTGGTAAAATTTATGAAGGAGACCATGAAGTTGCAATAGATGAAGATGATTTAGTTAAATATCTAGTTAATGAAGATCATCAAGATGACTTACTAATTTTAGAGCAAAAACTAAAAGCAAAAAAAATAGCAGCCATTTAAATAAAAAATAATGATACCTGTAGATAGTTTATTATATAAAATAGACCAGAAATTAAATAAACTATCAACTAATGAGCATCAACAAATTCAACTTGAAGATAAAATCTTAGCTTTGAATGAAGCTCAGATAAAGTTGATAAAACAAAAAATGGATGGTCAAAGCACAAATTCTGGTTTAGGACTTGATGCTTTTAAAAAGAGATACGAAGATTTACAAAAACTTATAGAACCTTATGAGAATCATATTCTCCCTTTAAAATTAGTTTCTAAAGAATTAAATAAATACTCAACATCTTTAATAAATATTAAACCAGCATATATGTTTTACATAGATTCTTTTGTTTTAGCGGACAAAGGAAAATGCAAAGACAGAAAAATCTGGATTAATAAAGACTTAGCCAAACATGGAGACTTACAGTTCTTACTAAATAATGTTCATTATAAACCTTCATTTGAATATCAAGAAACATTTAACTTTATTTCTTCAGATGAATTAGCAGTGTTTACAGATGGAACATTTACACCTAAAGAATTATATCTTTCTTATGTTAGATACCCTAAGTATATAGATAAAGAAGGATATGTTAAAATGGATGGGACAGATTCTATAAACCAAGATTGTGAGCTTAAAGCTTATTTAGAAGATGAACTCTTGGATTTAACAGTGCAATGTTTAGCTATGTATACAGAAAATCAATCTGCTGTACAATCAGCTCAAATGAGAATACAAACAAACGAATAATTTTTAATAATTTAAATAAACAAATAAAATGTCAGATTTTTCATTAACCACCCTCTTTGTGGTCCCTCCAATACCTAGTGGAGGTAGCATCAATGATGTAATAGCCAACTCTGGTAGCACACAAAATCTTACTGCTGGAAAAGTAGGTTTTTATGGTACTATTTCTACTGTAGCTTATACAGTATTAACTACTGCTAACATTGCTAATGCTCCTTCTTTTCAAGTTGCTCAAGGTAGAGCTAATACTTATTTACAAGGCAGCAAAAGATCAGATAATATATCTGGTTCTTTAAATGCAGGAAGTAACAAAAATGTAACAGAATGGTACAAAGTATCAGGATGTGCTACAGCAGCTAACCAAATTACTAATGTAGGTGGTTGGAATGTACATTGTGGAGATATTGTAACTCTAACTCTTAGAGCACACTCTAGCTACATTGACACATTGTATTTCAATGGTTTTACAAGAAGTGTAACTGTACAAGCACCTTGTTGTGATTGTGGAGGTAATCCTTGTACTACTGTAGATGTACCAGGTTTAATTGATGCTTTCATAGCTAAATTAACTCAACAAGCTCCAGGTATCAATCCTGATAATATTAACTTTAACACTTTTTACTCTTTCCAAAGAGTAGGAACTGGTTCTAGTGCTGTATTACAAATCTCAGGTAAGCCATTAACAGTGTATGGACAACCATGTGATGTTGCTGCTTTTCCTCAAGAATATGATAGAATGTGGTTCAGAACATTTGTATATTCTGGTCCAGCTACCACTGCTGATTTCATTGTTGCTGACAATTGTAATATTGTTGCTACACCAGTAGTTGCACAAAGAGCTTCTTATGCCACAGGTCAAGCTGCTGAGATTGCTCAATTAGAGAAAAACTTCTACAGCTACCAAGCTGGATATTTGAAACACCTTTACAGAATGGGTGGATACAATGAGAACTTTGAATCTTATGTTGTAGGAGGTGTTACTTATGATACTTATTACATTAAATTTAATGAGTATGATAAATCAGCTTACCAATGGGGTGCATATGTTCCTGAAGATAGCCAAGTTATTATAGCTGCTCCAGCAGGTACAGTTTCTTCAGCAGTAAATGATATTTTAGCATTAGCATTAGGTACTCCAGTTGATAAAGCAGTTTGTAGTCCAACAACAACAACTACCTCTACTACTAATACTACTACTACTAGCACTACTACACAAATACCATAGTAATTATATTAAAAGGTATTTAATAACCCTGATACCAGAGGATAAAGAGGATTCATTCTCAAATCCTCTGGTATTTTTATTTTAATCAATATGCCAGCATTAAATCTAGATATATTAGTTGTTCCTACATATAACACTTTAACATTAGGTGTTGTGGATGCATCTACATATGATGTTCCTTCTCCTTCAGCCCCAACAATAGAAATTAGTGTTCCTGGTTTTGGAAAAGTAACACTTCCTTTTGTTCCTAATGATTTTAATATTTTTAATTCAACTTCTTTAGGATTGACAGAATTAGGAGATCCTTTAACTCCTCTTCCTGATGGTGTATATACATTAAGATATTCTATTTCCCCTGCATACATTAATTTTGTAGAAAAGAATATTATGAGAACAGAAATGATACAGGAGAAATTTGATGAAGCATTTATGCAATTAGATATGATGCAATGTGATTTAGCAATTAAACAACAACAAAAAGTAGATTTAAATTCAATATATTTTTTCATTCAAGGAGCAATAGCAGCAGCTAATAATTGTGCTGTGGATACAGCTAATAAGTTGTATAATCAAGCAACAAAAATGTTAAATAATTTTAACAAAAGAGGTTGTCAGTGCTCTGGTAATAATTATTAATTATGGCTCAGTGTTCTCAATGTAAAACTAATTTTGGCTGTGGATGCCAACTTATTAATGGACTATGTTCTTTTTGTCATGGTCTTTTAAATTCAGTAAAAACAAGTTTTAAAAATGTTATCTCCAAGACTTACTAATTGTGCAGAGTGTGCAAGTATCCCAACTCTACTATGTGATATAGATAGAAAATTGGAACAATTAGCACATGTATTGTACAACAATACTGTGTTTATTTTAAATATTGCTATTCCGACAATAGCAATAAATGATTTATTAAATTACAAAAGAATCCTCACTTATAAATACTGTAATCCTGATTATGCTTCCAGGTATACAGTTCAACAAATTGCAAGCAGAGTAAAACTATTAAAATATAAATAAATGAGTTGTAGTAATTGCTATAATGGCTGTAGTGAAATAGTTTCAGACAAATGTGTTAGATATACAGGAATAGATGTTCCTGTTCTTGGTATACAAAATGGAGATAGTCTTTCTTTTGTAGAACAAGCTCTTATTACTTTTTTAACCTCTACATTAGATGGAACAGGAATTAAACCAAACATATCTAATGATATTATATGTGAATTAATTTCTCAATATCTTCCTACGTGTGGAGATATAACAATAGTTGATATATGTACAGCTATTATTCAAGCATTATGTACATTACAAATTCAAGTTAATGGAAATTCTTCTTCTATTGAAGTTCTCCAAGCAATGCTTGAAGAATTAAATGGAAATTACACAATAAGATGCTTAGATGGTGTAACTTCTTCTTCAGATACACATACAATTGTTCAAGCAACTATTGACAAATTATGTGCTTTTATCACTACAGCTAATAGTACATTTGTTCAAAGTTCTCAATTATGTTCTTTAGTGGCAGCATGCACTTCTGGAACTTCTAATAAAGCTAAAGATAAAATGGTTCCTTATGCTGTAGTGGAGTATTATGGACCTCTTTTAAACTACCCATCTTCAGGAGATAATCTTGCAAGTGGTATAGGAACAGGATATTGGGATAAAGTGTATTTATGTAATGGTTTAAATGGTACCCCTGATAAAAGAGGTAGGGTGAGTGTAGGAGTTACAGATGGTGCTATGGCAGGAGGAACTATGGATAGTGAAGTTAATCCTGCATCAAATCCAGGTGTTAATCCCACTTATCAACAAGGAGTAAAACTTAATGGACATAATTCTATTACTCTATCTTCTTCTCAAATACCAGCACACACTCATGCTAACACTGCTGTTTCAGTAGTAGATGAGCATGGTGGACATACACATAATATTTTAGGAACCAGAGTAGGATCTAGTGGTGGGGGTGGATGGATTCCAGACACTTCTCCACAAACTGAGGCAGGAAGGGTACTTTCAGCTTTGACAGGAATTACTGTAGAAACCACTTTAACAAATGCTTCTTTTGGAGGAGGACAAGCCCATTTAAATATTCAACCTGGAATAGGTTGTATTTATATAATTTATATCCCTTAATATTATGAGTTGCTTACCAGGAACACCTTGTTGGTCTAATCAAACATCAAACTCAAACACATCTAAATGTGGTATAGATAGTTGTTATACAATTAAAACAGGTACAGATTTAGTGTTTTATAATGGAGCTAACCTTCCTTGTTTAGGAGTAGACACTTGTGATACAGCAACAGTTGTATTTCAAAAAATAGATAATAAACTTTGTCCTGATGTATTACTCTCTACAATAATCTCTACATTAGCCACTAACCCTTCGTTAAAAAACCAATTAAAAACTATTTTAGGAATATGACAGCATTTATAACATTAACTACAGCAGGTTCGGATACAGGTCCTTTTGATCTTTATTCTGATTTAGATGGATATGTTTCAGCATTTGAAACAGGAGTTAGCAGAGGAGATTTATTAGCAGGATATAGTTCTTCAATAGTACCAGATGGTACAACTATTGTTAGAATACAATCTATTTCCACTTTATGCACTAATCATGTGGATATAACCTTAACAACTACAACTATAACAACTACTGTTTTAGATTGTACATGCACTTTATATACAGGAACTGCTGACTCACTATCAGGAGCTACAGTAAGATATGTTATTTGTGGTTCATCTAATAGAAGTGTAACAACTGTATATGAACCAGGACAAGCAATTTCACAATGTTGTAGAACTGGAACATTTCAAGTGATAGATGGGGCAGTGGAAGACGGTCCAACATCTTCATGTGGAACATGGTGTTAATATATTATAAAAACTTTGTTTTATTGGTTTTACAGAGTTTATCCCTAGCTATTTCTATAGCTGGGGTTTTTTGTAATATGCTTAATTACATGCTATAAGTAAAAATAACTAATTTAATTTGTCTATATCAAAAAATAGATATACCTTTACAAAAAGTTTCATATGCAAGAAAATCTTTTAGATCAATTATCTGAAATATTACATTGGAAAAAAAATGCAGATTATTATGCTGCTAAATTAGGGGTTACAGTCGAAGAAATAATAGAAGCAAAAAAAGAATTACAAAAACAAAAAAAAGAACAATCTTTTGAAGAGGTAGAAAAAAACAATTATATAGCAGAATTAGAAGCAGCTTATGTAAAAGTAAGTAATGAAAAAGGAACATTAGAATCTACAATTGAATCATCATTTGAACCTAAAGATGATATAGAATTAGCCAAATTACATAAAATAAATTTAGACAAATACAAGATTTCTAATTATTGGACAAAGCAAAAATCTAATGGTAAATTTACTTCTTCTGTATTGGCTACACTAAAAAAACCAAAAGATTATTCTCCAGAAGATTTTGCTAAGTTTTTAGAAAATTATAAACCAGCAGAATTAATTGTAAGAGGTGTATATGGAGAAATGGAAAAAGAAGAAGCGGATATAGAAGTTTCAATAGCTGATTTTCATTTAGCCAAAAAAACTTTAGAAGGAGAAACAATACAAGAAAAGAAAAATCAATATTTAGGAGTGGTAAGAGATTTAGTAGAAAAAGTTAGAAATTCTCATAGAATAAATAAAATAGTATTTCCAATCTCTAATGATTTTTTTCACACAGATAATTATCAGAATCAAACTACAAATTTAACTCCTCAAGATGTACTTACATCATATGATAATGAATATGAACAAGGGTTTGATTTGTTAGTAACTACTATTAATTATTTACAAGCAATTGCAAATAATGTAGAAGTTATTCTTGTTCAAGGAAATCATGACAGAACTAAATCATTTTATTTAGCACATGCTTTAGAAGTGTTTTTTAAAGCAAATGAAAAAATATCTTTTCAAAGAGAGCATTCAGTTACAAAACATGTAGTGTTGGGGAATACATTTATTGGGTATCATCATGGTAATTGTAAAATAGACGATTTACCTTTATTATTTGCTACAAATAATAACTCTTCTTCTCAATTTGGAAATGCTGTATATAGAGAGGTGCATACAGGAGATAAACATCACTATATGGCTAAAGAAGTGAAAGGAGTAAGAATACAACAAATGCCTAGCTTATCAGGAACTGATAGATGGCATTTAGATAATAATTTTGTTAATAATATTAGAGCAGGACTTGCTCTTATTTATCATCCTATATATGGAAAAATAGGAGAATTTGAGAGTCGAATATAAAATAATTTAATATGCCAACAGGAAGAAAATTGGTTTCTGATGTGAGAAGTTTTCACAAGCTTCTTTCGAGTGACTCGCTTATAACAGATAGAGCTATTATTTCTGAAATAAGAAATAACAGAAATCTCTTAGTTAAGAGAGAAACAAACCTTAGAAAATTGTGGGCTACTGACAGTATTTTTACTACCATCCCTTGTTTAGAAATGGTGGAAGTCTCTATTTCTGAATGTTGTGAATATGTTGATGAATGTACAATAGCTAGAAGTAAATATAAAATTCCTCAATTATCAGAAGGTAATTATCAATATGTTATACAGGGAGTATATTCAATTAATGCTTTAGGAGGAAAAGGAAAGAAGTTAAAAGAAATAACAGTTAATAGATATTTAAATTTATTAAAATTACCCATTATAAAGAAAGAAGAATATTTCTGGATTAGTAATGGGTATTTGTATGTTTCTAATCCTTTATTACAAGCTATAAGACTTGTGGCTTTTTTTGAGCAAGATGTTCCTAATGAAATAATGTTTCCTGATTGTGGATGTGGTGGTCGAGAATTTACATTAGATGAATTATGTAAAAATCCTTTAGATGATGAATTTGCTCTTCCTGGATATTTAGAAAAACAAGTTTTAGACTTAACTTCTAAATCTTTATTAGAGAAATACTTTAGGCTTGCAACAGATTTAACAGATAATGGTATAGATAACCAAGCTCCAAATGCAGTGCAAAAAACTAATATATAATTCCTTTGAGAACAGCAGTAGGCTTTAGTACATCAAGTAAATACAATTATAATAATTTTTGTAAATTACATCCTTCCATTAAATTATCATACGATGAATGGAAGAAGGTGGTTTATGGTTTCACTGATGTATTAAAAGAATATATTTTAGAAACAGGAGAAAAAGTAAAACTACCACATGGATTTGGAGAGTTTTCTATTAATAAAAAGAAAAGAAAAAAAGTAAAAGATTTTCCAGGAAAAACTTATATTAATCTTCCTATAGACTGGCAAAAAACTAAAGAAAAAGGAAAGGTAATATATAACTTTAATTACCACACAGAAGGATATTTTTTTGGCTGGGTGTGGTTTAAAGAAACTGCAAGAATAAAAAACACACCATTATGGTATTTTAAACCTTCCAGAGTTACATCTAGACTTCTAGCACACTATTTAAAAATAAATGATAAATACCAACATATTTATCGTGAATACCAAAAATAATAAATCTAATGTCAGCATACTATCAATATAATTTTATTAGCCCAGAATCTACTTTTGCTATTATACAGGAAGAGTTTAAGAGTTATTTCGACACTGGGGCAATTGATAATTTAATGTTTAATACATATTTGGATAAATGCCTAAGAAAACTAGGCAAAAGTTCATATGTAATTTCTAATGAAATTTTATATATAGATAATTTTGAAGCTAGACTTCCTGATAATTTTCATGCTGTAAGAGAAGCCTGGTTATGTACAGATGTATCTGGATTTCCTTATCAATCTGCTAATTCATTTTATTCCCAAGCTAATTCTCAAACAACAATACAAGTGTCTCCTGTAATATCTAATGGAGTTCCTTGTACTAATAATCAATGTACAACAGGGTGCCCTGAGTGTATGCCAGAATTAATACAAGCTGTATATAAAACTAATAATGAATTAAATAGAACATTCAAAAAACAATATCTTCTCACGCCAGGAAACATATCTGTTAAACAGCATTGTGATTTAGATTGTGCTAATTACGGTGCATCTGGTCCAGATAGTTTTGATATAAGAGATAATAAGTTTGTTACTAATTTTAGAAATGGAACAGTTTATTTAATTTTTTATGCAAATGAATATGATGAACAACAAAACCAACTAATTCCAGACAACTACAGAATTAGAGAATATATAGAGGCTTTTATTAAGTTTAAAATGTTTGAAACTCTCACTAATCAAACTAATGATGAAACTTTTCAGCAGCTTCAACAAAAAATGGTTTATTACAAACAACAAGCTGATGAAGCATTTATTATGGCAGATTTAGAAACCAAAAAACAGACAGTCTATCAAAAACAAAGAGCCATAAAAAGTCAATTGAATAAATTTCAAATGTATGAATTACCAAATTCAAATCCTAGATGGGGTTGGAGAAGAAATGGTAGATACTAATTAATAAATTATGCCAGAACAACAGAGTAATATAAAGGTTGAATTTAATACTGCCTCTATTGGTTTGAATATGGATAATTCCATTAATCAAATCCAGAAAGGACAGGTTTCTTATGCTTTAAATAGTATGTTGGAAAACTATGACAATAATTCTGTGTCATATCAAAATGAACCTTCTAATGAATTTTGTTTACAATTTCCTTCAGGGTATCAATCAATAGGCAATCATTTTATTGTAGAAAAAAATAAACATATATTCTTTTTAGCCAATCCTCATACAGGAATGTCTGAAATAGGATATATGGATAATAATGATTGTGTATACAGAGTTTATGTTACAGCTTCTTGTTTAAATTTTAATATTAAATATCCTATATTAAAATGTGTACATAAGATTTCTAATTGTTCTACACAAATTTATTGGACAGATGGATATAATTCAAGAAGATATTTAGATTTAGACAATATCCCTTATAAATTACTTTCTAATTCTAATTTATGTTCTCCTACATATTCTAATAATTTAGACTGTAATCAATTAAAAATACAACCTAATTTTTCTATTCCTAATCTCTTTGTAAAAGAAGTTGTTACAGGAGGAGCTCTAATAGCAGGTACATATCAATTTGCTTTACAATATTCAGATGCTCAAGGAAATCCTTACACATCTTATTATTCTATAACTAATCCCACACCAATATTTGACTCTCATAAAACCACTCTTAATTTTAATTATGAAGTGGGTAAATCTATTGTACTATCAATTTCCAATTTAGAAATTTCTGGAGAATTTCAATATTTTAATTTAGCAGTGATAAAAACAGTTAATGATATTGAATCTGTAGAATTAATAGGAACTTATTATATTGATAGTGATAGTAAAACTATTACATACACTGGTCAAAATGTAGCTAACATAAGACTTACAGTGGACGATATATTTGAGAAATACAATTATTATGATATTGCACAAGATGTTACTGCTGTGCAGGATGTATTAATATGGGATCAACTTACATCTATTGATAGAATTAATTATCAACAAATAGCTTCTCAAATAACGTTACAATGGCAGAGTTATAAAATTCCAGCTACAGAAACTTATGCTACAGAGTTTAATGCTACTAATTTAAGAAGCTATCTTAGAGATGAAGTGTATGCATTTGAAATTGTATTTTTATTAGATAATGGAAAACAAACAGATGGTTTTCATATTCCAGGAAGAGTAAAAAGTTTTACAGAAGCTTCCCATCCTGATATTCCTACTACTAATCAAGATTTTATAGGAACCCCTGACTATTACGATAGTGATGGTATAGGGTACAGTCCTTATTGGAAAATATATAATACAGCTTATTCATTAGGAGCAGCAACAGGAAATAAAATAGGAAATGCAATTCCACATGAATACGGAGAATTTGCTTATTGGGAGTCTTCTGAAACTTATCCTTGTAATACAGATTTATGGGGAGAGTTAGCAGGGCAGCCTATAAGACATTATAAATTTCCAGATGTATTAGTAAGTCCTATATTTGAAAGCGGTGTGATTACTTCTTATGGTAATTTAACAATGCAGAATAACTCTGTATTTCCTATAGGAGTAAAAATTGATACAGCACAAATACAAGCTTTAATCAACACATCTTCTCTTTCTCAAGAACAAAAAGATTCTATTGCAGGATTTAAAATAATTAGAGCTGATAGAGGAACTAACAAATCTATTATAGCTAAAGGAATATTAAGAAATGTAAATGAATATAATAGAGGAGAACAATCCTATCTCTATCCTAATTATCCTTATAATAGTATTAAAGCAGACCCTTTTATAAATGTTACTAATAATGCTTTTACAAAAACTTTGTATGCATGGCTTGTAATATGTACAGAAGATGGAACATATCAATTCATAGATGTAAACACTAATAGAACTACTAAGTCTTCTATGAAAGCTGGTGTTACATATGAGTTTTATTCTATATCAAGACCTATTAATCTTACAGGAAAGGCTTTAATAGGACCTGCTGAATATGATGTTTATAGAGCATCTGGGTGTGATGGTTGTAAAGGATGGAGAGCTCTTTGGAGTGATCCTTTTACCACTGATAACTCTTTAACAATTTCTAAAAATGTTTATTTAAATGGATATTCAAATTTATTTGGAAATGGATGTACCACTGAATATTTAGTTGTTAATGTAGGAGACACTGTAGGAGCCACTGAAACAACTTGTTACCCTAGTCCAACTATTTGTCTTTGTAATTCTGATCCTAGTAGAAAATTAGTGCCCTCACAAATTCAACCTTTAACCCAAGTGGATTTTAAAGTGAGTAGAAGAACCACACTTGCTAGTTCTTCTAATACACCTTTATCTTTTACATCCAATTCTTATAGACAAATATTTAATTCTCCAGAAACTTCTTTCGGGCAGCCTTTTTTAGGAGACACTCTTAAATTAGAAAATGTTTTATTTGGAGCAGGAAAGTCTCATTTTGTACAGGTAAAAAATGAAGCACAATACAGACTTATTTCTAAAGAAGCCCA
>Ga0209084_1002730_pt1 | contig 13446 bp, 13 predicted proteins | sample C_130820_MF_Meta_FD_187309 | JGI IMG/M metagenome (GOLD analysis project Ga0209084, IMG submission 187309) | Freshwater microbial communities from Lake Croche, Canada to study carbon cycling - C_130820_MF_MetaG (SPAdes) (version 2) | ecosystem: Environmental > Aquatic > Freshwater > Lake... | reverse complement strand
GGCGGCGGCTTCTGGCGTATCCAACAATTCGCGCCAGAGTTTGTTGACCAGTTCGATGCCGAGTGGAATGTGGCCTAACATCTCGCCGTGGAGGCTGTGGAGTTGGCTGAAGCCGTCCTCCGGATAGGTGTTTTCCCACAGTTTGCCGCAATCGTGAAACAGCACCCCGGCGAGTAGTAGGTCGCGGTTGAGCTCCGGATAGACCGGGCACAAGGCCGCCGCGCTGCGCATCATCTGGGCGACGTGCTCGACCAAGCCGCCGCGCCGAGCATGGTGGTTGCGTTTGGCGGCGGCAGTGCGCCGGAAGCGTTCGCCCATTTGCCTCAGAAAGTGCTGGCACAGCGCGTGGAGGCGCGGCTCGCCGATCGACTCGCACAGCGCAAGGATGTCGGTGAAGTCGCGCTGTTGTTTATCGCGGGTGGCGGGGTCACCGGCCAGAAAGGTGGCGATGGCCGCCTCGTCCAACAAATACCATTGGAGGTGGTTAGGATTGACGCCATACTGGTTTTGGGTCCACTCGGCTTCGAGGCGCAGGATGGCAGCTTCGGCGAGGGAGCTACCGGCGTCATACATGGGCGAGTCTGACCAGAGTTTGAGGGCAAAATTGCCGGTGGCGTCGGCAAACCCCAATTCCAGATAGGGTTTGCCGGCCTTGGTGCTGCGGGTGGCACGGGATTGGAGTTGGGCGGCGACGGCGGCAGCGATGGGGATCTCGCCGGCCTGCTCCTTGAGGGCGGCAATGGTGATGGGGCTCACGGCTGCCAGCATGCCAGCCCCGCCGCCCCGCAGCAAGCGAAGAGTGCAGGCGGCCAGCAGTGCGTGGCTCGAGGCAGCAGCGCCGCCAAATACCCCGGGCCCAAAGCGCGGGGGAATCGGTCCCGGGCAGGTATGCGCGTCAAGTTCAGGGGCTGCGGGGTATCATTTGTTGGGACATTCTGATGTCCGATCGGACATCAGAATGTCCTAACGGGGTGATCTGTTAGTTCCTCAGGCCGTTGCTGCAGCCAACCGGGAGATGGTTGGGTTGGGTTGGTGGTTGTTGAAGTCCGGCAGATCAAACCTGCATGCCGCACATGCCTCGCCACTGGCCTGTTCTTGTTTGCGCATTTTCTCGAGCACGGCGGACATGTTTTCGAGCGAGTCCCACAGTGAAGGGATGGCATAGAGCGACGCGCCGCAACGCACGGCCAAGGCTAGATAATCCGAGGGACGGGCGTTGAATTCGACGATTTTGCTCACCATTCCCGGCTTGCGCCGAGTTGCGAGAGCGGTTGGTCGGGCGACAGAATCGTCAGATTGTGGTGCATGGCTTGGGCGGCCAGCAGGCGGTCGAACGGATCGGCGTGAACCAGCGGCAAGGCAGCGGTTAGAAAAATCTCCGGCTCGCCGATCGGCAGCGGGTTCAGGCAGTGAAATTCACACCGCGTTGGCAGCCAAGTCGCCGGCGGTGCCGGCAGGTGTAGTTTTCCCGCAGTGTGTTTGAGGGTGATTTCCCACAAGCTCACATGGCTCAGGAATAATTCGTTAGATTCATCGTCGATGAAGCGGACCGCTAGCGGCGAGAGTTTGGCAGGATCCAAGGCGAGCCAAAGAAAGGTGCAGGAATCCAGCAACAGTTTCATCCTACCCAGAGTTGCAGTTCTTCGGTGGTCAGTGCTGCGAACGCCGCTTCAGGAATAGGGCATTGCGGGTCGAGCGTCTCGCCTACCTTGGGGCGGCGCTTTGGGGTCACTCTTGAGAGCGGTACCAGACAGGCCACTGGCCGCTTGCCGCGGGCAATTAAAAACTCCTCGCCCCGTTCGGTCGCAGCGAGATAGCGCGAAAGGTGGGTTTTGGCGTCGTGGGTGGTGATGGTTTTCATGAACGACCAGACCCAAAGCGAAAAAACGGACTAAGTCAACTCAATTTGCGCGCTCTGTCTGCGGACGGATGAACCGCGTGGCGGTTCATCCGTGCGAAAATCCACCGTGCCTGGCGGTCGTTCATTGCTCGCCGCCGCCTTGCTCTTGTTCGCGCATTTCCTCGAGTACGCCGGACATGTCTTCGAGCGCGTCCCACAGCGAACGGATGACATAGATCGGTGCTCCACAGCGCACGGCCAAGGCCAGACAATCCGAGGGACGAGCGTCCAATTCGACGATTTTGCGCTCCATGATTTCGTTTTGGGCCTCGAGGATGAGCCTGGCATAGTAGATTTCATTTTCCATGCGCAGGATGACCGCCCGCGAGACGGTGGCGCCGAACGCTTGCAGGGTGAGCAGGAATAGATCATGAGTGAGCGGTCGGGGGACCGCTTGGCCGCTGAGAATGGTGTTGATCGACGCGCCGATGGCCGGGTCGATATAAAAAACAATCGCCTTGCTGCCATCTCCCAAAAACACGGCGCAGCCGGCTTGGGTGGGCAACAGCGCAATGGGCTCGACGCGGACGAGATGGGGCATGGATAGGGGGGGGGAGGTTAGAAGTTATTAGTTACCGGGAAGACCAGAGATACACGCCGGCTGAAGCCGGCGCTCCTAGGTGCTCCTAGGTGCTCCTAGGCGCTCCTATGAGCTCCTAGGCGCAGGCCTAACGGGCGAGGTAGCGGCGCGAGCCAGCGACGTATTTGATCGCCCAGTTTTTGATATTCGCCTGTTCGTCGAGTGGCAGGGTGCGAACGACCTTGGCGGGCGAGCCGAGGACCAGCGAGCCGGGGGGAATAACAGTGCCGCCGGTGACCAGCGCACCGGCCCCGATGATCGAGCGTTCGCCGATGACCGCGCCGTCGAGGATGATCGCGCCCATGCCGACGAGCACCTCGTCCTTGACGGTGCAGGCATGCAGGATGGCGGAGTGGCCGACGGTGACCATTTCGCCGACGTAGCAGCCGAAGTTATCGGCGAGGTGGATGACGGCGTTGTCCTGGATATTGGAACGGGGGCCGACGACGATGTCATTGATATCGCCGCGCAGGGTGACGTGATACCAGATACTTACTTCTTCATGCAGAGTGACGCGCCCGATGACATCAGCGCTGGCGGCGATGAACACGCTGGCGTGAATCGATGGGGAAAACTCGAGGAAATTCTCAATGGCCATGGGGTCATCCTAGGACTACGCGCCGTAAAGAGCAAGCTCGGGTTGCCGGACAGCAGGGTTTTTTGCGGCGCTGCAAGACAGAAGACCGCTGCGCTGTAAGACAGAAGACCGCTGCGCTGTAAGACAGAAGACCGCTGCGCTGTAAGACAAGAGTAGAGCCCTTGGGCAGCGCATGGCGCTTTTTTCTTGTGTCTTCTGTCTTCCGTCTAACAGTCTTCCGGCTTTGTTCAGAAGCGAGGTGGCAGGATGAGTTCGTCGCCGACCACCGGGGTGATGGTGCCGAAGCCCGGAAGCATGTTAGCGATGGCTTCGTTGCCGACGATGGAAGAGATTTTGAGTTGGCCGAGGATGCCGGTGTTGCGGCGGATGGCGAGGATGGTGTTTTGTTGGACTTGTTCGGGCATGATGACCTCGAGGGTGATGAAAGTGCCGGTTTGGGGATCATTGACGCATTCTTTGACCTTGGCGACGAGCAGGGCTTGGTTGATGAGGCGGGTTTCGCGAGCGAGGGAGTTCTTTTTTTCGAGTTCGCCGCGGACCAATTCCAAGTTTTCACTGTCGGAGACTTTGGCGTTGCGCTCGGCCTTGGCCTTGTCCTCGGCGAGGGCCAAACGCAGGTCTTCGCTTTCCTTCAGCCGTTGTTTGGTGGCCTCGAGTTCGTCACGGTTGGCGGCCGGGGGCGCGACTGTGGTAGGGGCGCTTTGGAGGAGTTGTTTTTCCAAGGCGGCGCGGTTGAGGTCATCGCGGAGGGCATCGACCTGTTTGCGGAGGTGTTCGGTTTCATCGGCGGAGGTTTTTTTCACCCTTTGTGGCATGCCGTTCCATTCCATCCCCACGGCCGCAAGCAGCAGGACGATGGTGGTGCCGAGAAGAAGTTTAGTTGTGTCCATGCGCGAAAGATGACTGGGGTGGCCGTGGCTGTCAACGCGGCAACGCGGGAATTGCCGCGGCGGCAAAAAAGTAGTGTTCTGGGGCTGCTGCGGCAGTTTGGAGCATCGGCTGCTGCTGGAAAAGGGCCGGGTTTATCCTGAAATCCGCAGTTGAAATCTGAAATTCGGCCATGGAACGACGGATTTCACGGAGTGCACGGATTTTTTTAGATTTGGCACCTCTCATCATTCGCAGCCCATCCGAAGCTTCAGGACTGCCTTTTTTTAATCCGTAAAATCCGTGTCATCCGTGGTTTCTTCCGCCCCCCCTGTCCCTTATCGGCACAGACACGACAATAAGGTCGTGACTCCTTAGCTTGACGCGCATGGGCTCAGGGCTGGGCTTGCGCGGCACGCTCCTGGAGGTGGCGCGTGACGTTGTCCGGTAGGGCGTTGCGCTGTATCCAGGCTTGGGCGGCGACCGGGTCGCGGTTGAGCCAACTATCCAGGGTACGGGAGTACATGCGCTCTTGGCTGCCAGGATCGGCAATGCGACCGACGTAGTTCAAGGCCAGTGCTGGATCGCTGCCGAACGAGTGCCAAACGAACGTTTGAAACGCGCCGTCGGTCACATCGGCGGCATGACGGTCGAGCACTGCGGCGGCGGCGGTCGGGTCTTGGCTGGAGATGGCGGAAATGATGCCGCGCAAGGCGTTGCTGCGTTCCTCACCTTTTGGCAGGGCCTCAAAATAGGCCACGGCGGCTGATTTATCGGAGCTGGCCCAGGTGGCCAGCACGTTGTCGAGGCGGCGTTTGGTGGCTTCGCCGGGGTTGGCCAGCAACCAATCGGCAGTGGCTTTAGGGTCGGATTGGGCCAGTTGTTCGGCCGCGCGCAGCATCGAGCCGTTGCGCAGCGAGTCATCGGTGAGGGCGGAAATCCAGGCGCGGGCGGCGTCGGGGCCCTGTGCTAGGACGTGGGGCAGCATGGCGTCCAAGGCTTCGCCGCGTTCGTAACTGCGTGGCATGCCGGTGAGCAGTTGGGAGGCCGGGCGGGATCGGAGGCGCCGAGGGTACGGATGATGCCGGCGAGATAGGGGTTGGCATCGGTGCCGGTGTGGTTGGCTTCGGCCCAGCGAATAGCGGCATCCGGATCGGTGGCGGCCCAGGTCGAGAGGATCGTGCTGGTGGCGAAGCCACTGCGGGTGTTGGCTTGGGCGTAGGCGAGCGCGGTGGTCGGATCGACCTGCGACCAAGCGGTGAGCAACATGGCGTACTCGCTGAGGCGGCTATCGGTGATGCCGAGGTCGCGGAATTTGTCGATGGCGGCCTGAAAATCTGCCGGGGCGAGTTGGTCGATGTAAGCGAGGAGGGCGCGATTGCGGTCCAAGGCGTTTGCGCCGCGGACGATGGATTCGAGGCGTTTGAGTTTTTCTGCGGCGGTGGGGCTGCGGCCGGTATCGGGGCGGCTGCGTTTGGTGGTCGCTGTGGCGTGGTCGGCGGCGTAGCTTGCGCGAGAGCTTGAGCGCAGGGATCTGGATTGAGGGGCGGAGGCCTCAGCCGCGTCGTGGGGATCGGGGGTGGTGAGTTTGCCGATAAAAAATCCGCCGATGCCGATGAAGACGGCGGCGGCGATGGAGGAGGTGTGAGGAGGGAGTTTCATAAGGGCGCTGAAGGATTGGGGCGGAAAACTGTGCACATTATACCACGCAAACAAGCCGGATATTTCGCCCATTGTGGCTCGGGACACGGTAAGTCGGGTGATTGGGCATCGACGCGGGCGGCGGAGGCAGGCAGACTCGGGCATGGCAAAGATTGGTGAGCGGGTAAAATTGGAGATTCTGCGGGAGAAGCCCTTCGGATTGTATCTAGACGGCGGAGAGCTCGGCGAGGTGCTGTTGCCGCGCCGCGAGATGCCGGCCACCTGGCAACTCGGCGGGCTGGTGGAGGTTTTCATCTATCGGGATTCCGAGGACCGGCCGGTGGCCACCCTGCAGCAGCCCAAGGCGATGCCCGGCGAGTTCGCCCGCTTGCGAGTGGTGGAACTCACGCCGGTGGGGGCCTTTCTGGATTGGGGTCTACCCAAGGATTTGTTGGTGCCTTTCCGCGAACAAAAAATCCGCCTGGAGCTCGGCCATGCGTATCTGGTTTATGTGCGCTTGGATGAAGCCAGCGGCCGCATCATCGCCACCACCCGCTTGGCGCGGCACCTGGATCTAAGGCCCCCGCCGTGGCGCGGTGGCGAGAGGGTGGATTTGATTCTTTATGGGAAAACGCCACTGGGCTACAAGGCGATCATCAACGGCAGTCATAGCGGGTTGTTATTTGCCAACGAGGTATTTCAGTCGATGCAGCCCGGCGAACACGTCAAAGGCTACATCGCCGGGTTGCGCCCGGATGGCAAAATTGACCTTACGCTCCACCCGCCGGGCCGGCACCGGGTCAGTGATTTGGAGCAGCAGATTCTCGCCGAGGTGGCGGCGCGCGGCGGCTATTGGGCGCTCGGTGATCACAGCCCGGCCGAGGAAATTCACCAAGAACTCGGCGTGAGCAAGCGCACGTTCAAGCAGGCCACCGGGGCCTTGTTGCGCAAACGCGCCATCGAGCTAAGCGACAAGGGCATCCGCCTGTTGCCGAGTTCTCCCGACTAACTCGAAGATTTACCGCAGAGCCGCAAAGGACGCCAAGGGGCGCAAAGTGGAATGGGTTATCGAAAAGAATTCGGCTTTGGCTCCGCGGTCCTTTGCGCCCCGCGTTGCGGCTTTGCGGTTAGTTTTTCTTCCGCTCTTTACAAGCTGTCGCCGAAGTCCAGGCGGAACTTGGCCACGAGTTGCTTGAGCCGGTAGCGGGTTGGGCGCGGCTTACTTTTTCCAACCGTTGGCTTCGACGATTGAATCGATCTGCGCCCTGGCCGTGAATTCAGCGGGGAAAAACTTGAAGTGGGTCATGTAGTCAACGGCCTCGTGCATTTGCATGATCTCGGATTTTTTGGCATTCATGTCACCCGCGGGCGTCTGTTTTAGCGTAGCGATCCACGCGGTGACACCGGCTTGTGATGCTGCGAGGGTGGCAGCATCCGGGGCATAGCACAACGATTCCATCTGGCGCCGCAGTTTGGCTAGGCCCTGCAACTTGGCGGCAGCTTCGCGGATGCCAGCGGCGATCTGTTGCTTTTTGGCGGAGGCGGCCTCGGGGGGCATCGCACCCATATCTCCGCCATCAACGGCACGCGCCGGCAGCAGTCGATACCAAATGTTGCGATAGCGCACCGGGTTGCCGTGATCTTGCAACTTGAGCGGCCCTTTATCGGGCATTGAGCGGTCATGGCTGCGGGCCTTGTGGCCGCCGCCGCCTTCCAGCGGGGTGGCGTCCTGAATCACCACACCATTGAGCATCACGGTGTAGCGGCCGCTGTCGAGCAGCTTGCCGTCCTTCCAAATGGGCCGCCGGAAAATGATATCATATATTTGCCATTGGCCGGAGGTGCGCAAGGCATTGGCATGCGGTGGATTGACGCCATAGAGGGCGCCGGCAGCGCCGTCGGGATAGGTTGGATTGTTATAATTATCGAGCACCTGGATTTCGGTTTCGCCCATCAGGAAGATGCCGCTGTTGCCACGGCCTTGGCCGTCGCCCTCGACTTTGGTCGGGGCGGCCCACTCGACGTGGAGCTGGCAATCGCCGAATTCCTCCTTGCTGCGAATGAAGCCGGAGCCCGGCACGCATTGCAGCGTGCCATCCTTGACCACCCACTGGGTCGGCACCGGCGGATTTTTATCAGATTCCCATTTGGCCAGCGTGGCCGGTGTGCCGTCAAACAAGATAATCGCGTCGGAGGGAGCTTGGCCGGGTTGCTCTTGGCTGCTGAAAGTGCCCGGCTTGACGAGTGGCGGTTGTGGCCGGTTCATGTCGTGAATGGCCCATGGATGGGTGGCATCCGGCGGGTCTCCGTAAAACGGCCCGTCCGCCAACACCGCAGACGCCGTGAAGGCAAACACGTAAATGGGTAGCATGGCAGCAGCGGGTCGGGTGGGCATGCCGCTGCTCGTACACTGGGGTGGCAGCTGCGTCAAGCACCATGCTCTAACGCCAGCACGGCTCCCGGCCAGCATTGGAGCATTGTAGCGGCGCGTCTATGACCGCCGCGGCCCTTGAACCGCCAATGGACTAGTGGCAGGCCGGCACTCGCCAGCAAGCTGGCTTGGCCTGGCGGCAGCAAGCTGCCGCACTCCGTAGCAAGCTGGCTTGGCCTGGCGGTAGCAAGCTGCCGCACTCCGTAGCAAGCTGGCTTGGCCTGGCGGCAGCAAGCTGCCGCACTCCAAGAGCCATCTCATGCGCATGGGCGGTGATAGACAGCGCTACAGTGCATCTCAGATCCCTGGCTAGTTGGTTGGCGAAGGGGTCAGTTCTTGCCAATGATAAAGCGCGACTTAACAGGTTCCAAGGGCACTTTCACGAGGGTAACCGGTTCGCCGTCTTCAACGGCGTTGGTGAATTCCGGAGTTGAGAATTCGCCGGTGTGCGGGTCCCATGCCTCGGGGGTGAATTTGCCGCGCAAGCGCACGGTCGCCGCGGTGGCCTTGTCGGCGAGGTTGGCAAAAAAGTACACTTGGTGCTCCCCGACTACCCGGTGGATGTAGCGCAGCTTCTGGTCGCTGAGGGTGTCCACGTCATAGATTTTGAGGGCTAGGTCGAGCGCCTGGCGCAGGTTCGTTTGGTTAGGTGAATTCAGATAGATAGAGCGCCCGCCGTTAGCCCCTTCCTGCACGATGAGCGCATCGCTGTGTGCGAGGTTGGGCCCCGCATCGAGGTGCACCGCGAACTCGCGGATCGCAGGGGTGGAGGCTGTCACCCCGTCAATCACCAGTCGCACCCGCGAGGCAGTTATAGTCGCGAACTTGTCAGTCTTATGGCTTCCGAGGGTGGTTCCCTTGGCGCAGGAAGTCCAGGTCTTGCCATCCCAAGTTTCAATATGATAGGCGCTGACCCGGTTGGAGTCCTCGTCGATGACCGTTGAGTTGAAGGTTTGCGGGCTGCCGAAATTCACCTCCAGCCACCATTGCTTGGCGGCAGCCTCCGACGGGGCCCAGTGGGTGTTTGCATCGCCGTCGATGGCCTTGGCGGCCTCGTAGGCGCCGGTTTCGCGCCACTCTGAGCAAGCGGTGGCGATGATCTGTTGGGAAACCTTGGGAAACATCTCCTTGATGGTCGCCACCACGTCGGCATCGTGGCCGAACTCGGCCGACTTGCTAGGCAACTGGCCGGTGGCAATGACCTTGCCGCCCTTGGCGTAATACTCCTTGAGTTTCTGCAGGTTGCTCCAACGGATCGTCTGGTGGCCCGGCAGAATCACCACCTTGTAATTCTCGTAATTGACCTTGTTATTGAGCTTGAGGGTGTCGCCCTCCACCGTGCAGCGCTCGTCGAGCACCTCCGGGTGCAGGAAGGTGAAATCGCGGCAGACCTTGGTGGAGAGCAGTTCGCCCAGATAGACGTAATCCGCCTCTGGCACGTTCACCCCGCCGGAATACGGGTCGAGCTCGCCACCGAAATGAAAGCCAGCCTGCAGCGTGGCGATTGGATAGATAAGTGCGATGTCTGCCACATGGCGGCCGCGGGCTTGCAGCAGCACATTGAGGCGTCCGATGTAGGTGTTATAGGCAGGCAGGCCCTCGGCATAGCGTGCATTGTGGTATGAAAGTTCCGGCAGATAGGTGACCTTGTCGAGGTTGTACCAGACTCCGTGCGGGACGATGGTATTGATGCCCTTGGCATATTGTTCCATGACCACCGAGTACAAGCGGTCCCAGCTCAGGTTGCCCATGGCGCCGTAGGTTTCGGTCATCGACTGGGCCTTGTCCCAGTTATAGGTGACCGAGCTGACGATTTTGTAATAGGCTTCGGGGTCGTTGTCCCAGCCGATTTTATCGACGCCGGGCACGTCCTGGTATCTGTAGGATTTCATCAGGTCGGCGGAGACACCAACGGGATTTTTGAGGTTTTCTTGGTCCTGATGACCAAGCAGCGGGATGCCGCCGTGGGCGGTGCACCAGTCCTGGACGGTTTTGGCATAGCCTGCGGCATACATTTCGGCGCGGCAGCCAAATAGATAGTTGCGGGCGGCTTGGGTTTGCGGCCCGATGTCATACCACAGGGCCGGATAATAAGCCGTGGGACTGAAGCCATAGGCGGCTTGGAATTTCTCGTTGAAGCGCTCCGTCCAGGTGCGGCCTTGGGCGCGGTACAAGGTGGGCTCGTCGTAAAATGCACCGGCGATGGTGGCGCCGAAGTCTTTGCCAAAATGGTCGTAGTATGGCTGATAGACCATGTCGACATATTTGGCACAGCGGTCTGAGTCGAGGTAATCGACGTTGGGATCGCCGTCCAGCACGCAGACGAAGGTCATGATTTTCCAGGAGCCGGCGGGAACGTCCCACGAGATGGAGCCGGCGGCCGTTTTGTCGGTTAGGTCCACCCGCTGTTTGGTGTCGGTGTTCATGGCGACGAGGCTCATGAGTTTGCCTGGGGGCAGGGTTTTGGTGTAGGCGGCGGGGCCGGTGACGGCGTCCTCCAATTTGTCGAGGCGGCGGAGGGTGGCGTCGGGGTACTTATTTTTGAAGCGGGGGATACCGTCGCCCATATTGGCGCCGCCACTGCCGCTGGGAAACCCGTATTCGTCATAGATGGTGAGGAACATGCCCAGTTTGCGGGCCTTGTTGACGGTGGCGCCATAGAGATTGAAGTACTCTTCACTGAGGTATTTAGGCGTGAATTTATCCCCGAATGGCAGCGGCGCCATTCCGCCGTAGCCGCTGCGGTCGCGGGCACCCTGCAATTGTTCTTCAACGCCAGCTGCAGTCACCGCCGTGTTGTTCCAAAACCACAGCGGCCGCGCACGGAATTTCAGCGGCGGTTGGACAAAATCACTTTTCACGTCGGCCCGGCACCACGGCGCTGCGCCAAGGGTGGCGAGCAGGCAGATCAAGCTGAGTAGCGGCAGATAGATCGTGGCGTGCAACTTATGGGGAGGTTTGGGAAACATGGCTGGGGGATGGGCTGAGCGATTGGCGACGGGGAAATGAAGCCAAGGCAGAGCCATGGCCGACACCTAGATGCACGGCCGCTTGGGTAATGTCAACTTCCTAGGCTGCGCCCTCGGCTGCCGGTGCCAGCGGCTTGCGCCAGCGCAGTCGCCACATCGTTTTGCCCTCAGCCTCCCACTGCCTTTGGAAATCTGTCTTGGGATAGAAAAACGCGTGTTCCGGCCATTCCAACGGTTCAAATCCGCCGTGAGCGGCCACTTGATCGGCGGTCCAAGCGCAGTATTCCTCATGATCGGTCATGAATAGAAACTCTCCGCCCGGCAGCAAGGCCCGCCGCACCGCCTCGACAAACTCCACCTGCACCAGCCGGCGGCGGTGGTGTCGCAGCTTCGGCCACGGGTCCGGGCACAGCAGGTGCAAACGCGCCACACTCGCCTCCGGCAGCAGCCACTCAACCGTGTAGCGGCTCTCCAGGCGCAACACCCGGCCATTGGCCAACTCATTGCGCGTGAGCTTCTTGCACACCTTGCGCACCCTTCCTAACAAGCGCTCCACACCGAGGAAATCCCGTTCCGGAAACTCGCGTGCCATGGCCACCAGAAACGCGCCATCGCCGCAGCCCAGATCTAGCTCCAGCGGTCGGCCGTCGCGGCACAGCTCGGCCAGCTCCAGTCGCCGGAAATAATCCGCCGGGACCAACTCTCCCGCCATCGCCGGCCGGGGCAATACATGATGGGGCTGCGTGCTCACCGGCCCATTCACAGCCCACTGCGCCTAGTTTCACAATCAAAAAAACGCGGGTATCTTGCCCGAGCCTGCTGACGAAGCGCCCTTCGTTGTTAGAACCGAGGCTCCGGGCGGGATGCCCTGGTCACCTGTGGCGCGGGCATCCTGCCCGCCGCTTTAGTTCGGCGCGCCATCCGGCACACGATCCGGTTTGCTATCGGGTTTGCTATCGGGTTTGCGCTCAGGATGAGGGAACTCACTGGCATCGATTTTGGCGTCCTGGTTGCGGTCCAATTTGTCAAAGCGAGCTCTCTGTTGTTTTTCGTCCAGGCCTCTGACAAACGGTGCCTTCCTAAATTCTTCAAATGTCAGCAGCCCGTCCCCATCCTTGTCGAGGAGGCGGAACAAGCGGCGCGGATCGTGCGGCGGTCCCGCCGGATGATCTGCTGGAGAAATCACTCCGTCGCCATTGACGTCGAGGCGGCGAAACAGCGCATCCTGCTGAGCGAGCGGGAGTTTTTTGACGAATTCGCCGGCCTTGAACTCGTCCAGGGTGATCACGCCGTCTTTGTTGGTATCCAAGTCCCACAGGTGTTGCATCCACTGACGTTTGCCATCCTTGGGTTTAACCAGCGCTTCCAATTCCTGGCGACTCAAGAGCCCGTCGCCATCCTTATCCAGACGCTTGAAGAGGTCCTCGCGCTTATCTTCCGGCAGGAGCTCCACGCGTTTTATGGCAAAAAACTCGTCCCGCGACAAGGCCCCGTCCCCATTCGTATCGGCGAGTTGCCACACCTCTAAAAAGTGCTGCAGCCTGCCCCGAGGGCCTTCACGCTCGGCTGCCGCGGCTCCTGCAGGGGCTTGTGGAGCTGCCAAACTCAGGCTGGGCAGCCAGATCCATGCCAGCACGAGAGAAGTTGGGATTGTTTTCATGAGATAGATGGTTTAATTAGGCCCCCGCACCGTGGGAGTGCCAGAGTAAACTGCCCAATCGACAAAAAGTTTCGCCAAACATCCAGTTAACCGCTATTTCCCCCTTGCCGATGCACATCAGCGATATCCTCTCCTCCCGCAAACCTTCGCTATCCTTCGAGTTCTTCCCGCCGCGTGCCGCCGCCGCCTGGGAAGATCTCTACCAGACGATCCGCGACCTCGAGCAACTCGCCCCTGCCTTCGTCTCAGTTACCTACGGCGCTGGCGGCGGCACCCGCGAACTCACCCACGACCTGGTCGTGCGCATCCAACAAACCACCGCCATCCCTCCCACGCCCCACCTCACCTGCGTCGGCCACTCCAAGGCCGAGGTCGAGGCGATTCTCGAGCGCTACGCTGCCGCCGGTGTCTCTAACATCCTCGCCCTGCGCGGCGACGCCCCGCGCGACCAGCCGGACTATGATTGGTTGAGGGGTGACTTCCGGCATGCGGCCGACCTGGTGGCGTACATCCGCGAGTTTAATGACAGCGGCCGCCACCCTGATCCGCGCGGCTTTGGCATCGGCGTGGCCGGTTTTCCTGAGGGCCACCCCGATACCCCGAATCGTTTGACGGAACTCAATTTCCTCAAACAAAAAGTCGATGCGGGTGCCGACTACATTTGCAGCCAATTATTTTTTGATAACCACGATTTTTTTGATTTTCGAGATCGCTGTGTGCTTGCGGGCATTGAGGTTCCCATTCTTGCTGGCATCATGCCGGTCACCTCGCTGCAAGGCATGCAGCGGATGGCGGAACTG
>Ga0209084_1002728_pt1 | contig 13457 bp, 18 predicted proteins | sample C_130820_MF_Meta_FD_187309 | JGI IMG/M metagenome (GOLD analysis project Ga0209084, IMG submission 187309) | Freshwater microbial communities from Lake Croche, Canada to study carbon cycling - C_130820_MF_MetaG (SPAdes) (version 2) | ecosystem: Environmental > Aquatic > Freshwater > Lake... | reverse complement strand
GCTTAAGCCTGTCCAACCATTCTGCGTGAAACAAAATATGTTGTATTACCTTCTGTGTTCATTGATGTACGAACTTTATAACCGCACTGGCGCAAGTCGCTCATACGGGCACGAAGGTTTTTAACGCCAAACAAAGACCTTGCTTGGGGTGCAGAGATTCCACGACCTGTACCACGTAAGTACGATACCAAGAGTTCTGTCTGTGTTTTGCTAGAATTTACAAATGCCATTTTAAATACCTCATCAATTAATGATAAAAAATTACTAAGAATTATTTCTTAGCGGATGAATCAGCCTGTGCTTTTTTTGCGGCTTTCTCTTTAGGATTTTTCACCTTTGGGTGTTTTTTCTCTTTAGAGTCTGCTTTAGCGGCAGGTGCTGATGATGCTGTTGTTGCAGGCGCAGGTTTTGTTACTGCTGGTTTGTCTGCCGCAACGGCAACTAGGGAGAGAGTAGTAAGTGCTACTGCTGTCAATACTGTCATGGATTTCATAAAATCTCCTAATTTGTTTTGAGATAACATTATCTCATATAATATAACGTTTGTCAAGCTATTTTCGTTGACAAATTTATTTATGCCATTTTTTTCAATGTTGATCTAAGCATCCATGCATGTTTATTAAATGCATCTTGTCTTTCTGCTAAGAAATTACTGATATGATGTGCATGTACTTGTTCGGCAAGTTCATATGTGCGTTCAATGTTTGCCAACATTACAGGAACATCATCCAATAATCTTTGTAACATTACTTCAGCAGGTGGTACAGTTTCATCACCTTGAATTTGAGACAATTGAATGAATCGATTAAAACTTCCTGGTGCATATGCATCCAATCCACGAATCTCTTCTGCAATTTGGTCAACAACACCATAAACTTCAGTATAGATTCCTTCTAGAAAATTATGATACTGCGGAAAATTAGAGCCTGTTACATTCCAATGATAGTAATGTGTTTTCAAATAAAATGCATAGTGATTTGCTAAAGTCACTTTTAATGATTGTATTAGTTCTTCCATTTTATTCTATTTCCTTTTTCTTGTTTCCAATATTATATTTAGCGGTTAAGAGCCAATCATTTTTTTCTTTGTAAGATATGATTTTGATTTGAGACAATGGTGCAATTGGTTCTTCAGCGTTTGTTGCTTTCGGAACGATTTCAATCAGTCCCCATTCGGCTAATAACTTTGCAATTGTATTTCGTCTTGCTAAATCATTTTCTTCAAAGTCGGTTGGTTTACCATCAAGGGCAAATAACTCTTTAAAATGTACAATATAATATTTTCCTTTTTTATGCAAGATATGACAAGACTGATATAGTGTTTTGTCTTTACGAGATGCAACTCCAATACGTGTTAGTGTTTCTTTTACTTTAAGAAAATCATCCTCTTGCTTTAATCTTATTTCCAATAAATCTTCAATGTTCACCGCCATTTTTTTTCTCCTTAGACTTCAATCCACCTTTTTCTAGTTTTTGTCGCATGATTTTAAGTTGGTCGGAAGTTATGAGATTCTGTACTTGTTTGGCTTTAGCATAACTATAGCCAAAATATTCTGAAATCACATTAATATCTTCTACTACTTCATTTTTAAACCATTTGCTGAACCTTTTTCGTGGTCTGATGGTATTTAGTAAATAGAGAAACTGTGGTTTATTATCTAAAAGATGACGGCTGTTCATCTCATTTGCATAGAGTACGGTGTCTGAAAAGTAAGATAGCCCTTTATTAACGATGTACGCATTGTACGATTTTTCGGCTAAGTCATCATTGTCAGTACCAACCATCATATTTTCTTTTGATTGGTTGATTGCGTTTAGGTAGTCAAACGGTGTCATTTGAATTCACAGTCAACCATCACTTCTGTCAAGAAAGCGACAAAGTTAATTTCTTGGTCAACAACAAATGCAGACTTGTATTGATAGTCGGCAAGCAATAGAACTATACGTGGAACAGAATCAGGCTTTAAGCATTCATTGCTGTTGTCAAAGATTCGTTTGAATAATACTGATGGTTCATTGTCTAGATTTTCTGCAACCCACTTACGCATACCTGTAAAATCTTTTGCTTTCAATCGTTCAACTAATACCTTGAAATTGTCACTTGAGATATTTGCAAGAATTCCAGTATCAATCTTACCTGTAGCAGAGTAACGTTGCAGTTCATTAAGAACACGCCTCCAATCAGGAAAGTGCTTCATAATAAGTTCAGCAACAACCTTTTCTTCAAACTCTACGTTTTCTTTTTGCAGAATGCCAGTCATACGTTTCATAAAACGACCAGCAAGTTTTGGCTTGTCTGCGGCGTTTATCTTAAACTGTACAACAGAACATCGGCTGTGAAGAGGTGCGATGATACGATTGAGAAAGTTGCAAGTAAGGATAAAACCACAATTAGCAGAAAACTCTTCCATGAAGTTCCTGAGTGCGGGTTGAGTAGATTGAGGATTAAGGTAATCAGCCTCGTCAAGTATGACATATTTTCTTCCACCAGAAAAGGAAACGGTCGATGCAAAGTTTTTAATTTCATTTCGCAAGGTATCGATGTTTCCGTTCATCGATCCGTTAATAACAATATAAGTACACCCAAGTTCTTCAAGCATAGCCCTAGCGATGGTAGTCTTACCAACACCAGGACCGCCTGTGAGAATTAGGTTTGGAACATTTTTATCGTCAACAAATTTTTGAAATGTTGCTTTCATGTCCGCTGGAAGAATTGTATCTTCAACAGTTTGAGGACGATATTTTTCTACCCACAAAAAATCTTGTAGCATGTATTCACCTTATCATAACATAAAAAATATATTCTAACACATTGCAGGTTAGAATGCAAGCGAGTGTTACTTAGCCACACTCTCATAAAGGGTCTCAACATCGTCTTGTTCTTGTTGGACCTCGGTGAAGTTTTGTTTGTGATAAATTTTTGCAAGTTTGCGAGTATACTTTTTAGGCAACTCAAATTTATCTTCAACTGTAGTGAGAATGTCTTTAATCAAATCACGTTCTGCTTCAATGCGAGTAAGTGAGTTTGAAATTTCAACAAGTGCATCTAAAATCTTTTTACGATCTTCTGGAGAAGAAGGAACAATTACATTACTCATAATATTAACCCTCGTACTTAGAGCCAGCTTCAGTAGCAATCCAATATTCAATTGGGTCTGTGCTATGTTTGAAGTGTGAGATACCTTTAGATGAAATTGCAACATCATATGTACCAGGGATCATCTTCAAGTTTTCTGTATTGAAAATCATTTTGAAATTGGATGTAGTTTCACCAACTTTGATTGAGAAATTATCAGAGTCAGTATTTTTAACATCAAGTGCGGAGATAGAGATTTCAGAACCATCACCAACAACTGCAATGTTTGGAAGACCCAAGATGCCAGACAACTTCAATACTTGATTCAAATCGTCTTTTGTCAGTCGAAAATTCACTTCAGCATTTTCCACTTTAATTTCTTTTGCTGGCGGCGCAACAATCATAGACTCATCAGAAAGTCCGTATGTAGTTTTTGACGAACCAGATTTGATTGTCAAGTTTTTAGCCGCATCGTTAATTACGATTTCTGGATCAGTTAGAGAACCAACCAAACCTAGAAAACGATTCAAGTCATAGATAACAAAGTCGCTATCAAATGATTCTGTTACAGTAGCCTTACCTAAAACGTTTTGTTGTTTCGAAATAGTTCGAATAATGTTTCCGCTTTTGATTAGCATACCGGAGTTAATGTTAGAGAAATTCTTTAACACATTGATTGTTGATTCACTTAGTTTCATTTTGTTTTCCTTCATTCAAGTCATGTACGTGTAGCATGATTATAGCATAGTGTAAAATTTTTAGCAAGTCTTTACGATTACGTCCATCTTTCTTGCCATACCTTTGTGCATATTTCAGCACGTTTCCAATACAGAATCCTTCACCATGTCCACCATCGATGATGAATTCTGTTGCTTGAAATTTATCACGGGAGTAATGTTGCCCGTATGTTGCATCAATATAAGACTTCAGTTCTTCCAAAGTCTTATCTTCATTATAACGATAGTCAATCATTACACACCGTTTCCTCTTTTAGGAACATTTTCACCTGCTGTTGGTGATGCATTGATAGCGGCTAGTGCGGCTAACGAACCACCAAAGATATAAGTACCAGCATGTTTCAAACGCAACCATGGAAGCAACCAAATCTTACCACCAGCTTTACGCATCCACTGGCAGAACATATAGTCTTCAGAGAGATAACGTTTTGTGTCTGGACAAATAACGCAATCAAAGTAAGCCATGATTTCTCTGCTACCATCAAAGTTTACTGTACGTGCATGATCTGGTTTGTAACTTTGCATTGGGAATGCTTTGTCGAATTTCTCTAACGCAGTTTTCTTAATAAGCATAAATCCAGTACCGCTTTCCTTCACTTGAACTGGTTCGTCAAGTCGGAATGTTTGTGTATCTTCTGCTGGATTGAAAACGTAGTCGCCAACAAACTCTTCCAATTGATTTGGATTCTGGTCTGCAAAACCTTTGTCTACTGCCGTTTTGATTTTTTCCCAAGAAATTGCTTTCTTTGGATATGGACCACAAATAACATCCATGTCATCTCTAGTGATTGCATGGTGCATCATAACAAAAATGTCTTGTGCTTCAAAATGAATATCGCTATCAATGAAAAGCATGTAATCCATTTCACTTCGGACAAATTCATCTGTCAAGTAATTTCTAGCACGTTGCACTAGTGATTCATTAAAGATAAAGAATAGTCTCGCTTCAATTCCATATTTGGTACATAGTACCATTAAGTCGGAAACTGCTTTAGTGTAAGACCCGTGGCATTGTCCGCCATACATCGGTGTTGCAATAAACAATTTTTTAGTTCTCAGTTTTTCAATATCAATTTCAAATTGCATATTTTCTCCATGTTGTTAAATTACGATCACATATTTATATATAAAAAAAGAGGCTACTTTACGTAGCCTCAAAGGCATTACTGCCAAGGAGATTTAGAACGGCACTTCATCAACTGCTGGCGCAGGATTCACTTCGGCAGTTGGATCGATACCAGCATCAATCTTGGTATACAAATCAAGGAATGATGTTTTGGTTTCTGCATCAAAGCGGTTGATACAGTACTTGATTGCTTCCATCTTATCATTGAAAATAGTATAGGCTTCAGCAATGTGCGACAAGCGGCGAGTGGAAATTAATTCATCGATAGCACCTTCTTCGAAAGTCTTACGAATGATATCAGCCCATTTCACAAGATTCTCTGCGAATGCTTTGTCATCGATACCAAGGCTTGCAAACAACTTAGTCAAAATCTTTGTTTCAATTTTAACGTCAGGATATTCTTGCTCAACTGTAATTGGGAAACGCTCAAGGAACGCATCATCAAGAATTGTTGCGGCCATGTAGCGACCAGTCTCATCACCTTTACCTTTGGTGTTTGCGGTAGCGATAACGTTGAAGCCTTGCATTGGCTCAACAAACTCACCAGTCTTTTTAACAAACAAACCTTTGCCCTCAAGTACACCTTGCAAGCACATTAGTTTATTTGAACCACGATCAATTTCATCGAGAATCAAAACGGCGCCAGACTTCATTGCTTGAACAACTGGACCATCAAACCATTTTGTCTCACCGTCAATCAAACGGAAGCCGCCAATCAAATCATCTTCATCAGTCTCTGGTGAAATATTCACACGGAGACATTCAGTCTTCAATTGGGCACATGCCTGTTCGACCATGAAGGTCTTGCCGTTACCAGAGAGACCAGAAACGAATACCGGATAAAATTTCTTCGATGCAACAATACGTTTCATGTTGTCAAAGAATCCAAAAGGAACATACAGAGAATTCACTTTAGGAATAATTGCGCCTTCTTGCATACGTGCAACGGAAGACATTTTTGCTACTGCCTTTGCAACAGGAGCCTTGATGGGTTCAGTAATTGGCATAGAAGGAACTGGAGTGGATTGCACTAGTGCAAGACCAGCCATGTTAACGTTAAATTCTTGGAGGGGCAACTGATACTTGCCACGACCAACTCGGTACTGGTCGGCTTCAAGCCAGAACTGGCGCTTGGTGCCAGTCTCTTCAGAAAGTGTCACCAATTGTTGGCGGGTTACAATGGCACCGAAACGTTTGGCGGCTTCAGTAACGAATGCAACTTTTTCACTTTGCGTAATCATAATATAATTTGCCTTTCAGTTAAAAATCAATTTCAATACTAGTAGTATAACAGAGTATTTATGGTAAGTCAAGGGTTATTTAAACTGTTGTTTTTACGCAACATTAAGCAATTTCCTTGATTACCTTAGAGAGAAGAACACGATTAGTCAAACGATTTTGGTTCATTTTCAAAAATGCACCTTTCAACTTACGTGCAGAAACATCTTTGGCTTCGCCAAGAATGTCTGATAGCGAATCATCATCGGTAGACAAATCATCACCACCAGGAATCAGAAAATATTCTGAGTAGCCATATCCGTTAACCGAAAAATACTTTTCATTACGGAACTGTTTGTATCCATCATCCGTCATTATCATGTTGAAACGTGACATTGCATTTTGGAAGTAACGTTTGCTTTTTGGCAGAATGTAGAATCCAATCAAATTGCAACCAGTACGATCCTTTAGAATTTCCAACAGAGTAGGTGTTACACCTTTGTCACTTACACGATAAGTTTTTGCAGAATCTTTATCTTCAATGTAAGATACTGAACGGAAGTCAGAAGGTCCGATACGAACACTACGACCTAATTCATTATCAGTCCAAAGAGTAGAAGAATCTTCTCCATCAGTCAAAAAGATAACATTCACAATTTCGGACCGAGTACGTTTACGGAAATCATTCACGACATTAGATGCAATCTGAATTGTTGCATTCAACGGAGTACCACCAAGTCCCATACCATCACAGATATAACTAGACTTGTAATTTCTACGATGATTTACATAAGGTTGATATGCCTCAGCCACTTGCAACAAATCATTTGCAAATTTACGATATGTTGGATTCTTCATACTGCTAGACAAAATGTTTAACAGAGAAAAATTATCAATTTGCAATTGACCTTCTGGCGCAGGAACATATTCTTTTTTAGCCTTTTGATATTCGGTACTGAAGGCATAAACATCAAACGGAATATTCACTTTGCGGCAGAACGTTGCCATTGTAATCAACTGTTCAATTGTGCCAGACAGATTATCTTGCATAGAACCAGACCAGTCAATGAACATCACAATACCGTGATTCTTACCTTCAGCAACAGAACCAATCTTACGGAAGATATCGTCATTGAATTTGTAAGTATGCAACTTGTTGGTGTCCAGCGTACCAGTATCGGAGACTGTTACACGGCGCAATTCAGCCGCTTTCTTTTTCATTTCAAATTCTTTTACAAGATACGCAATTGGATTTTTATTCTTGGCTTCAAATTTTGTTAGCAAAGTAGAATCATAACGCTGGTGTGGTTCCAACTCAGGATCATTGTACAATTCATCATTAAAGAATTTTAACTCTTTAAACGGAACAACATATTCTTTTACATTGATTTTAGATTGACTAGCAATTTTACCAACATAAATTTCTTTTGTTTCGGCAAGACCTTTCAAAGCCTTTTGAAATTTCTCATCGGTTACAGATTTAACTTCATCACCATACGCCTTCAACTCATTAGGCATAGCGTCTTGAAAAGTGGGTTCGTTAGAGTAGCCATTGTCAAAGCGGTCTTCGGATTCGTAGTCCTCATCCTCATTGCTGTCATCAGAGCCAGAATCAAAATCATTAGGATTCTTGTATTCATAGTCTTCGGCATCACCGAAACTATCATCACCAAAATCTTCATTGTCATCAAATTCGCCATCAGCCTTGCGCTTTTCGAATTCTTTTTTAGCATCTTCACGCTTTTGTTCTAACTCTGCTTTGCAGAAAGCATACAGACGTTCGGTAATGTCCTTCACTTCGGAAAACGTATCTGCTTTTTCAACTTCGTTAACATACACCATTTCTTCGGCATTGAATTTGATGCCAGCCATTGCACCAATTTTAAAATGCAAATTAATTCTATCAATCAACATCATTGCGTTTACATCTTGACCTTTGATGCCAAAGAAGTCACGTTCAGTAAATTGACGATATGCAATAGCCATTGGTTTACGCAAACCAGGATAACGATCTTTCATTCTACGTTCAATCCGTGCATCTTCAACAACATTCAAGAATGTAGAAAATGCAGAACCACCAGCCTTAGCCGATTCAACGTATGCTTGTGGTGTATCTAATGCGTGACCCACTTCATGCCCGACCAAAAGGTCCGTCATTTCTGGTGTGGTGTCATTCATAATGGGAAGAGTAAGACGGCGATTCACGATATCGAATGATGCAGTCTGCACCTTACGATAGTCTACCGAAATATTCTCTGTAGCAAGTAACTTTGCTAAAGTGGATTTTGAAATTTGTTTATTAAGCATGTATGTATCTTAACTCAAGTGGATTAAAATGTCAAGCGGTTTCTGCAACAGGTTGTTGTGCCGTTGCAACAGTCTTGGGACGGATGATAACTGTCTGTGGCACTTCAATGTCACCTTGCTTATAGTAGCGGTGCATCTTTACGGTAGCGGTGATAGTGGCAGTCTCGCCTTCAGCAGGAAAATCTGCATTGCCGCTGAATACGATAACATTGCCAACGGCATCTTCACAAATACGGAGAAGACTGGTGCCAGAATCATAGTAGTGGAAGCGAGGACGATCAACCACAATTGCTTTTTTAACTGTAAGGGTAACAGTAATCTTTTTCTTTTCAGTACCAACGAATGTGCGGGTTGCATTTTTAGCAACCGCTTCGGCTTGCCATTGCGCTTTACGTTCAGCCATTGTTGCCATAGACTTGCGTACAGCAAGGACTTGTTTTTCCGTTAACTTGCCGTAGGTGTCCAACGAATGAAGAAGGTTTGAGTAAAACGAATTTTTGTAATTAGCATTCAGGAATGTGACAATATCGCCAGCATCAGGATATGTCCTGTAGAAAGTTTTGGTAGCATTGTTCAAGATGTTACGCTTGATAGCGGCTTCGTAGGCACCAGGACGTTCGATATGTGACATGTAAGTTCCTCTGTAATCTCAATCTATGTATACAGTATAGCATAGTAGGAACAGAAGTCAACGAATATTTGACGTAGTGTAGCATTAAAACAACACATTTGTGTGAAATAGAGGGTTTTTCCGTAAAAAGACAGAAAAAAACCCTTATAGATCAATCACTTGCGGGGTCTGAAATAAAAAATTTAATTAAATTTGATTGTGTTGACCAAGGATTTTTATATATTTTTAGAGTATGATTTTTAGATTCCCACAACTTCTTTTTAAAAGATATTTCTAATCTAGTTTTACTAACATATACCACCATATGAGCATATTCATCACTAACAATACCATCAACTTTCATTGTTTTTTTATTTAACTTACGTAAATTATTAGAATATACTACAGGAATATTTGGGTTAAGTTTAAAACAACATAAAGAACAATCTAGAGTTTCTCTTTCTCTAATAATTGCCATCAGATAATAATTTTTTATAGAAGTGGTTTTGTTGTACCAACCATTAACAAACAAATCCCATAAATTTTCAGTATTATTATTGTCAAAGTGTTTTTTTGTTTCTCCGTAGAAAGTTTGATACATGCTAGAACTATTAGTTTTGTTTCCGCTTATACTAATACTCTTAACATCTATGCCAATATCATTTCCTATTTTAACATCAACAATATTACTTCCCGCACCACACCATTCACCATTTACTATACTATCAGATATCGCATATTCCCATATTTCTTTTCCTAAAGATAATGGTCTTCCTTTTTCAATATGTTTTTGTAATGGCTTTAATATAGAGTCCATTTCTTTTTGAAAAGATGATATAAATGTAGTTCCGACTAAATTTTTTATTTCATCTATTGTCATTGGGGATAGACAATATTCATTCGTCATGGCTTATAAAAAACAAAAATCGGTTCATACTTCAACCACATTCCGTTTACCTTGCAAAAATTCTTTGCTTTAGGTAAACCAGTGTCAGGATCAATACGATTACCGCCTGGCATTTGTGCGAGTGCCATCTTAACGACACCTTTGAATTGCATACCGAGTGATTCCAAAATGTCTTTGCTATCTTTTTCAAGTGGCAACATGTCAGCACCAAACTTAGCGTCAGCAATATTCCAAAGTAAATATCTGTCATTACGCAAATACTCAACCGCAGTCTCTAGCGTTGGACGCAAGAAGCCTTCACGCCATGCATCATAGCCAGTAAACTTTTTATACGATTGAGTTGGGTCTTCACTATACGCTTCCTTAGCAAAGTAAGGAGGACTAGTGAACACCATGTCTAATTCGCCCTTGTACTTTTGGAACGAACTATCATCTCGGACAACTTCCGAACCAAGTTGAAAAATTTCATAAGTGTTGGACTGTTCAAACAAAACTCCTTCGTTCTTTGAGGAGTTATAGAAATTAGCCAAGTCGGCATATTTAGTACTAGGACTGCCTCTATCGCCATTAATAGTGTGATCGGTATTAGGATCAGTACCCACATAGTGTAAAGGAAGAGAAGTGCGAGAAGCCATAGCACCCAAAATACGCCCACCCCAACCAGAAGAGGGATCGTAAACAACAATTCTATCTTGGTTCTTAACGTGTCTAGTAAATTTTTCATACAGAAGTTTTGCAGTCAATGGTGGAAAGTTAACAGCATATTGGCACCACGATACTCGGAATGCTTTTAAGCCGACAGGAAAAATCTTTTGTCCATACTTGTACATACGCAGACGATACTTCTTCTGGTCATGCGACTTGATGTTCATTGTAGACTTAACTGGAATTGTATCTAGAATATCTTGTGTCACTTCAAGATACTTTGCATCTTTAAGTTCTTCATTGTAGCCAGTATACTCTTCATCATCATCACGGCTTTCTACCCAATAGTCATAACCATATTGACGAATATTGTTCTCTTCAAACCAACGAACAAAATCATCGCCATTCTTAAACTTCACGTTATAAGAACCGACATTGATAATCTCATTGACTTTGATTGTGTTTGAATATGCATAGAACGAATCACGCTTGAAATGTCGCTTGGAATACTTTAACGTCTTCTCAAGTAATTCATCTTTGAGAAAGTGGTCATAGATTGAAAGTCCATCATCATTCTTAGTATAGTTAATGCGTGTCTTCATCATAGTCGGGAACCATTGATTAGCCGCATTGCCAACTACGCTAGTGTTTCGAATTACATCTTTCTCACCAGTCAACTCATCTACATGTTCAAACTCATGCACAGGAAATCCATACATCTCTTTGAATTGCTTTTTAATTGCATCTTCACTCCAACCAACTCTTGGTGGTTGACCCATAGTGTCCCATGAGTGTACAACTGCTTTACGCAAATCGATGAACCATTGACGAAATTCGTCTTCAGTCATCCATTGTACTTCTTCAAATGTCTTGTTTGTTTCGTGGTTCAACAACCAATCGTTACGTTCATAAAAATGTTTTGTCATGTTATTTGTTTTACAGTTATTCCGCATTTATTTAGGAAACGAATACCATCATCATCACGGTAGTCTTCACCGTAAAATACTTCTTTGATGCCGCTTTGAAATATCATTTTAGCACAATTCATGCATGGGGCGCAAGTGATAAACATACTTGCACCATCACCACTCTCGGTAGACTTTGCTAGTTTAGCAATTGCATTAGATTCTGCATGAAGAACTTCTGGTTTTGTTTTTGTTACTATCGTGCCAGTAAAATCTGTATGACTAACAAATTCACAATCATTATCCCATCCGCTTGGCATACCATTGTAGCCGATTGAAATGATTCTGTCATCTTTAACAACTACAGCACCAACATGTTTACGTTTTGCGCTACTCAATTCTGCAAAGATTCTTGCGGTTTGCATATATGCGCCAAGATATTTTTCTTTAATCATTATCTTCTTTATATCGTTCAGTTTGTTCAAAACGTTTCTCTTGAATTGTTTTCTCTTTAAAAATTTTTCTAGGATTTCCACACATTACACAATTAGGATTTCCACAATTCATTGCATGATGTTTAGCAAACTGATGAGGAGATTCGACTGGTATGTTATATGCTTTTGCAATTTTCAATTGCTTTCGTATTGCATTTTCATCTTTAAGGATTCGTTTAGAATGTTTAAATTTATCTTCTTCTGTACTCATGTTTCGACTCCTTTGAATATTAATTACGCTACATTCCAGATTAGTGCGCCTGGTTTCCCACTACTCACTACAAACTGCCAAAGTTTAGCATCGTAGTATTTCTCAGATGGATATGGTGGTGCTTGACTCTCTTCAACTACTTGGTCATACTTGTATGGCGAACGCATTGTCACAGCACGACCTTTTTCGTAGTCACTCATCTTATGTCCAATCTCTACTGCATATGCAGGCACATTGGGAAATGCCATTTGTAATCCACGATTCAACGTTCCGCTTGATGCAACAGTCCAAATCTCTGTTGGTTTGATTTTTAAATCTCTTGCAACTTTAACAATCGATGCAAGCACAGATGGATGTTCTAATCCTAAAGGCAAGCATTGTCTGTGCTTTGTATCTTCTTCTTGATAACGTCTTGCTCTTGCTTTTGTCACAGTAAGCATACCATTGTCAACCCAATGAATAGTACCGCCAAGGTCCAATACTCTTTGTTGATGCCATGTAGGTTCTTTGCGTTTAGCCATGAAGAACGTTGCTTTTTTTCCATAGAGATTACACACATAGGTTAATGATATAGGACCCCAACCAACTTTGTTTGCACCACCAAAGACCCATTCATCACATTCGGTAGTCTTCACAAGATGGTCAATAAATCGACTTTTACTTCCATACTCTAACAAGTCATCACGCACAACATGAAAGCCATGGTGCATCTCAACTATCGGTGCAGGATTAGGGTCTTGCCATTCTGATATTATATCAGAAATTTCTTCAGGATACAAGCGACTCATACAGTTCTCCTTCAGAAATTGCGTCTATGACTAAGTGAATTCTATTATCTGTTCCATTGTTGATTGCTTGATGTGGCTTACGTGTATCTAAGAACCACAAGTCTCCAACTTCCATATGCACCTTCTGTGGATTGCCTTTAGTATCCCACACAGTAAAAATCATGTCTGGATTAGTAATGATTGGTATGTGTAGTCTTGCTAGTTTGCCTTTAGACCCACCAGAGTCTTTATCAACTTGATCCGTGTGTCGTTCAAGTTCTCCACCGCCAGGTTTCAATTGCATGAAACGAACACGATGCACTTCTTTATATTTACTCAACAACTCACGCACTTCAGAAAACATATCATAGAGTGGTGTGTCTTGCAATTCAAATTTTACATCTTTGTTTTTTTCTTTCCAGTCATCACTCATCTCTGAAGGCTTTGTAATGAAT
>Ga0209084_1002727_pt1 | contig 13459 bp, 9 predicted proteins | sample C_130820_MF_Meta_FD_187309 | JGI IMG/M metagenome (GOLD analysis project Ga0209084, IMG submission 187309) | Freshwater microbial communities from Lake Croche, Canada to study carbon cycling - C_130820_MF_MetaG (SPAdes) (version 2) | ecosystem: Environmental > Aquatic > Freshwater > Lake | place... | reverse complement strand
TCGGCGGCCACGTACTCCTTGCCCTCGACCCGCAGGATGCCGGCATCACGCGCCTTCGACCAAGAACCCACCTCAAGAAGGTCATCCCAATGGATGACCTCGGCCCGAATGAACCCACGCTGGAAATCCGAATGGATGACTCCGGCACATTCAGGAGCCTTGGCGCCGGCACGGAAGGTCCAGGCCCGGCTCTCCTTCTCACCGGTGGTGAAGTACGTGCGGAGACCAAGCATGCGATAGGCGGTGTTGAGGAATCGGGGAAGTGCCCCCTCGCCCAGACCCAGACCCTCGAGCATCTCTGCTCGCTCATCGGCATCGAGTTGGCCAGCCTCCGCTTCGAGCTGCACACACATGCCGATGACCTCGCCACAACCGCCGAGTTCCTCGGCGACCGGAGCGGCGAGTTCATCGATACGGTCGAGATCGTTCTCGCTCACGTTGACAATGGCCAGCACAGGTTTGTTGGTGAGCAGGAAATAGCTCTTGATAAGCGTGCGGGTCTCCTCGTCGAGATTGCTGCGATAAATGGGCGATCCCTCGGCCAACACTGCGTATGCCCGGTCGAGCGCCGCGACCTCATCGGCCACGGCCTTGTCGAATTTGGCTGCCTTACGGCGTTTCTCGATCTGGCTCTCGACGGTTTCGAGATCGGCCAGTGCGAGTTCGATCTCGACGATGCGGAGATGTTCGAGCGGATCGGAGGGGCCGGGGACATCGTCGTCCTCGAAGGCCCGCAGGACGAACACGATGGCGTCGGATTCGCGGATGTTGGCGAGGAATTTGTTGCCGAGTCCTTCGCCGGTACTGGCGCCTTCGACGAGCCCCCCGATATCGACGAACTGCACGCTGGCCGGGATGACGTTCTTGGAGTTGCTCATAGCGGCGAGCTTCTCGAGACGGTGGTCCGGAACTTTCGCCATACCCACGTTCGGGTCCTTGGTGGCGAAGGCATAGGGCGCCGCGAGCGCGCTGCCCCCCGAGAGAGCGTTGTACAACGATGACTTGCCCGCGTTGGGGAGTCCTACGAATCCGAATTTCTCCATCGGGGTGAAGGGTAGTCGGCGCCGATCGGTACCCCCATCGGGTGGTCGTGGCCGAGGTCGGTTGGGACCACGGTGGCCGGTGCGGGTATCGTCTCAGCCCTATGTCAAAGAAGACCGATAAGCGCAAGACCAACGCCCGCCGTAAGCCCGCCAATCATGGCACCAAGCCCAACGCCGGTCGCGGCTGATCCAGCACCGCCACACCGTGCCCAGCGAGCCGACCAAAGAACTCATCACCGTCCCGAACCCCGAACCGGGGCGGGACTACGAAGTGTTGGTCGAGACCGATGAGATGACCTGTATGTGCCCGGTCACTGGTCAGCCGGATTTCGGAACGGTCCGCATCACGTACGTGCCCGACGAACTTCTCGTCGAACTGAAGAGTCTCAAGATGTACCTGTGGAGCTTTCGCAATGAGGGAGCGTTCCACGAGGCAGTCACGAACCAGATCCTCGACGATCTTCTGCGGGCCACGATGCCGCGGCGCATGACCGTCGAGACGATCTGGAAGGTGCGGGGCGGCATCGCCACCACCGTCACCGCATCGCATCCTTAGCCAGAAGCCAGTAGCCAGTAGCCAGTAGCTGCGGCGCGCTACTCCGCCCCGGGCATCGTGGGCGGTATCTCGGTTCGCTCGACGATCTCCGGCGGCGGCGCCTCAGACGCAGGTGGCGAAATGCGTCCGGCCGAAAGGTCCACGAGTTTGCTGATGCGGTCGAGAATCGCCCATGAGAGACGGTCAGCACCGACAACGCTCATATGCACATCGTCCTTCTGTCGCAGCACGCGCCTCACGCCGTCGGCATTCGGCGCTTCGAGCGTGTACTGAAGGTTTGCGTCGGAGAAGTACGGCCAGGTGTCGAAGTACTGGATCCAAGGCCGGGTGCTCGCCTCAGACCAGATGATGTAGTTGATTTCGTCCATCCCTCGCACCTTCGAACCCGGGCCCATCGGCGGGGGTCCACACCAGAAAGTCAGCCGATCATTCGTCGGCGACTTCAGCAGGTCCATGGTCGCAGCGACGCGACGACGATATTCGGCCAACCACTCAGGACTGCCGCGTTGCAGCGCATGGCCCTGGAGATCAGTCATGTTCTGGCCGTCGTTGGCCCCGAACATCATCACAAGGATCGATGGTTGGTCCTTGGAAAGCACATCTTTCACGAGGTGCTCAGGCCAGTTGAAGTAATCGGGGCGGGCGAGGCCGGTCGACACGTGGTAATCGAGCGTGGATGTGAAGACACCTGAGGTGGCGATCACCCGTTGCAATGACGAGCCGAGGGTCTGGGTGATCGAATCGCCACCGACCCAGAGATGCACTGGAGATGCCGGGGTTGGAGCGGCAACGACAGGGGGACGACGGGCAGCTTCGATCGCATCGGCCTGTTGCTGCGCAGCCTCGGCTTCCTGCTGACGACGAACAAGTTCGGCGGCGTCGATCCTCGATCCCTGATTCTTCCCGAGAGCGGCATCAATCTTGCTCCGAGCGAAGGTGAACTGGAATGTGTCACTCACCGTGGCGATCACCGTGGCCACGCCGTTACGCCAGCCATCACCCTTCGCATTGCTCTTGCGCAGCGTGGCATCGGCGTTGAGCACCATGGCCAGAGAAAGCCCCAGAACCATGATCACGAGAATGATGCCGGCCGGCATGGTGCCCGGATGGCGGGACCGAAATGGTCGCAGCAGTACCCGCCGGATGAATCCCTCCTGTTGGCTGTTCGGAGGGCGCAACGGCGAACCCGGCCGGCCTGAGGAGGTCATGGCCGGAAGCGTAGAGGTCGGGACCGGACCGATGCGGTCGCTGTGGTTTCAGAACTGGAAGTAGATGAACGGAGCAACGCCCTCAGGGCCGAGTGCGTCGATCAGCAACAGGCCGAATCCGAGCCCGGCGATCTGGAGGATCGGTGCGAGGCGGCCGAACCAGAGCTCGATCCGACGCGGGAACGAATTCGGCACGAACTGCGATGCCACGCTCGCCACGATCACGAAGATGAGCATCGCCGTCACACCGCTGTTGGTTCCCGAACCGGCCACAACCTGCCAGAGAATTTCGAACGCGCCACCGATCGATTGCGCCCGAAAGAACACCCACGCCAGGCACACGACATTGAAGGTGAGGAACCACTGCAGTGCAGTGACAAGCCTGGCTGGCAATCCGAGCTCGTGACCGACCCAGCGCTCCTTCACAACCCGTTCGCCGACGAGGTATCCGCCGTGGATGCAACCCCACGCAACGAAGGTCCAGTTCGCCCCGTGCCACAGACCTCCGAGGAGCATCACGAGGAACAGGTTCCGATAGGTGAACAGTTTCGAGCCGCGGTTCCCGCCGAGCGGTATGTAGAGGTAGTCACGCAACCAACGTGACAGGGTCATATGCCAGCGCCGCCAGAAATCCTGCAATGAGGTGGCGGCGTATGGGGAATCGAAGTTGAGCGGGAACTGGATACCGAGCAGTAACGCGATGCCGATGGCGATGTCTGTGTACCCGCTGAAATCGGCGTAGATCTGGATGGCGTAGCCGTAGATGGCCCAGAGAACCTCCCACCGCCCGTAGGCGCCCGGCAGGCGGAACACCGGGTCGACGATCTGCGTGGCGAGGAAACTCGAGATCACAACCTTCTTGAACAGACCCCGGAAGATGAGCATGAATGCTTCCGCCGACTTCACGTAGCGGGGATCCGGGATGTGATCGAGTTGCGGGGCGAACTCGCTGGCCCGCACGATCGGCCCGGCGACGAGGTGGGCGAAGAACGAGAGATACACAGCGAAATCCAGCAGCGACAACGGCTCGCGCCAGTGGCCGCGGCCGATGTCGATCACATAACTGATCGCTTGGAACGTGAAGAACGAAATGCCGATGGGCAGCACGATCTGCAGCACCGGCGTACTCATGGAAATACCGAGACTGTTCAGACGCTCGGCGATCGTGGTGACGAAGAACCCGAAGTACTTGAAGTAGCCGAGGATTCCGAGATTGATCACGACCGCGATCCGTACGAGCCAGATGCTCGCCGGCGTTCGTTCTCCGTCGGCCGTGAGCACCCGATGCACCACGAGCCCGAACAACCAGTTGATACCGATGCTGGCCAGCAACAGGTAGAGGAAACCCCAGTCCCACCAGCCGTAGAACACGAGACTGGCTACGAGGATGAACACCCGCCACGCGACCTTGTGCGGCCGCAGTACCCAACTCCCGGTGAACACCACCATGAAGAAGACCGCGAAGTCGATGGTGGGAAAGAGCATCGGCAGTCAAACTAACCGCATCGACCCGCGACGGGCCGACGATCCGGTCCAGAACCTGCGGTGGCCGATAGCTGATCGACGTCGAACCTCCGGGGCGTCGACCGATAGGGTCACCACGTGCTCGACCATGTGTTCACCGATGCCATCGGCGCCCTTCGCGACGCCTTCGAGGGTGCGATGCTCGAACGTCAGGCGTTCGAGGAACGATTCAATGTCGACATGCTCCTTGGCGACATGACATGGGAGACCACCTACGGCCTACCGGGCGAGGGGCACCCACCGCAGGTGCAGGCCGACATCACGCTCACCTGGCCAACCTGGGCCCAAACCGCCTATCGGTCCTGGTACATCGGTGAACCCCTCGATGAATCACCCCGGATCGATATCGAGATCGCGCTCCGGGTGCAACGTCTCGCTCACTCCCCCGACGCTGCGGCCCTGCTCGCGGTACTGCCCGCGGTGAGCCCGACCATCGGCCACGACCATCTCGAGCGTTCCGGCCCGACCATTGAGTCAGCGTTTCCCGTCGATCTCGACCATGTCGAGTACGCCATCGAAGTCAGCTACGAAGGTTCCTACGAGGTCGATGAGGCCACGCTTGCCGATGGAGCAGTGCTCGATGATCACCTCAGCGCCATGGGCGGATGGATCTCGTCAGTGCTCGTGAGGGTCGGCGATCTGCGCTGGAACTTCCTGCCACCGATTGATGCAGTGGGCTGATTTCCCGGGCTCAGAAATCGCTCGGGTTCCCGAGCAGGTCGGGATACACCGGTTCACGACCTTCAGCCCGAGCCTTGAACGACTCGACCATGTCAGAGGGCTGGAACATTCCGGTCTGCCACGTAGCGATGTGGTTGAGGCTGTCGGCCACCGAATGATCACGGGCGTAGGTGAGCATCTCCTTGGATCCCCACACCGCCAACGGACTCTTCGAGGCGATCTCACCAGCGATGGCGAGCACACCTTCGACCAATGCCTCATGGGTGGGGAACACCTCGTTGACCAAACCAACCTCGAGCGCTCTCTGAGCAGTCATCCGGCGACCGGTATAGGCCATTTCACGGGCCACGCCATCGGGAATGAGCTTGGGGAGGCGCTGGAGTGTTCCGACGTCGGCGGTCATTCCGATGTTGATCTCCTGGATCACGAAGAAGGCGTCGGCGCTGCAATAGCGCATGTCGGCAGCAGTGACCATGTCGACCGCGCCCCCGATGCAGCCGCCCTGAATAGCCGCCAACACGGGCATCCGGGCTTTTTCAAACGCTGTGAACGACTCCTGCAGCATGAGTGCGGACTGCCGGAGACGAGCCCGCACGCGTCCCATCTCCCCTGCGCCGTCGCCGAGACCGGAGTCCTCGGAACTGAACACCGCCAGATCCATTCCGGCGCAGAAATGCTTGCCGGTGGATGAGATGACGATGGCTCGGATGTCGCCCCGATCGTCGAGTTCACGCACGATGAGCGGGAGCTCGTTCCAGAACTCACGGATCATCGAGTTGAGCGCGTCGGGTCGGTTCAGGACCACATGCGCAACATGATCCGTGACAGTGACGTCGAAACATTTCCAGCTCATCGGTGGTCCTTCCAGATCTCTGACAGGGGCTTCTGTGGGCGGGCGCCGAGATGCGAGATAACCTCACCCGCCGCGAGGGACCCCATCCTGCCCGACTCGGCGAGGGTCTGACCAGTGGCCCACCCCGTCAGGACGCCTGCGGCATAGAGGTCGCCGGCGCCGGTGGTGTCGACAAGGTTGGTGGAGGCTGCATCGACACTGATCCGGTCGCCATCGGCGGTGAGGATCACCGAACCGAGCTCGGAACGGGTGAGGCACGCTATGGCCACGTGCCCGACGACCCGCGACACAGCTACTTCGAAATCCGTCGTCTCGTACAACGAGCAGATCTCGGATTCGTTGGCGAACAGGATGTCGACATCACCAGCGATCAGTTCAAGGAACTCATCACGGTGGCGATCGACGCAGAAGCCGTCGGAGAGGGTGAAGGAGACTCGTGTCCCTGCCTCCCGGGCTGCCGCAACGGCGGTTCGGATGACGTCCTTGGCACCCGGATCGTCCCAGAGATAGCCCTCGACATAGAGCACCTTGGCTGAGGCGATGAGCGCAGCATCGACGTCGATCGGGCGCAATGCCGCCGCAACTCCGAGATAGGTGTTCATGGTCCGCTGCGCATCGGGGGTGACGAGAATCAGACAACGAGCGGTGCCGGCAGCAGCCTCGGCTCCGGCGAGGGGCTCGATGTCGAAGTCGACGCCCGCGGCACGGATGTCATGGGCGAAAACTGCTCCGAGTTCGTCCTCGGCGACCTTGCCGATGAATGCGGCCGAACCGCCGAACGATGCGACGCCTGCGGCTGTGTTGGCGGCTGATCCCCCCGAGACCTCGATCGCGGGTGGCATGTCGGCGTAGACCGCGTGGGCCCGCTGCGTGTCGATGAGATCCATCGATCCCTTGACCATGGCATGGGTCTCGAGGAAGGAATCCGCGGCATGCGCCAAAACATCGACAATGGCCATCCCGACGCATACGACGTCGACGGATCGCCCTTCTGGGGGAGTGAGCAAGTTCATCGGATCCGACCCTACGCTGGCGGCGTGACCGCTCGCGAACTTCCCTCCGACTCCCCCGCCTTCGATGATCCCGAGGTCGTCGACCCGTATCGGCTTCCGGGAGGGGTCCGGCCCTCGCACTACCGCCTCGTTCTCGAACCGGATCTGGCTGGCGCCTCCTTCACCGGCAGCGCGGAGATTGACCTCATCATCGACGTCCCCACCAGTTCGGTGAGCTGCAATGCACTGGACCTCACCATCGACAGTGCGTGGTTGGTCGATGCTGAGGGCGCCACCGTTGAGGTGTCCGAGATCACGCTGGATGCCACGACCGAACGAGCAACGTTCACGCTCGCCGGTGAGGTCGCCGGGACCTCAACCCTGCACCTCACATTTGCGGGTGAACTCAACGACAAGCTGCGCGGGTTCTACCGTTCCACATTTACCGATTCCGACGGCGTGGAACAGACCATCGCGACGACACAGTTCGAGGCCACCGACGCACGACGAGCGTTCCCCTGCTGGGATGAACCAGCGATCAAGGCCAGCTTCGCGATCACCTTGGTCGTCGATGAGGATCTCTTCGCGGTGTCGAACGCCGCCGAACTGGAACGCTCCCCGCATCCGGATCGTCCGAGCAAGCATGTCGTCCGATTCGCTGACACCATGGTGATGTCCACCTATCTCGTGGCGTTCATCGTGGGTCCGCTCGAGGCCACCGAGCCCCTCGATGTCGACGGCACCCCACTTCGTATCGTGTACCCGAAGGGCAAGGGCCACCTCACCACCCATGCGCTCGAGGTTGGAGCGTTCTGTCTTCGGCACTTCACCGAGTACTACGGAATCGCCTATCCCGGCGACAAACTCGACCTCGTGGCGGTGCCGGACTTCGCGTTCGGCGCCATGGAGAACCTCGGCTGCGTCACCTTCCGCGAGATTCTTCTCCTCGTCGACCCGGCCACCACGACCCAGGCCGAACTCCTGAACGTCACCGATGTCATCAACCACGAACTGGCCCACATGTGGTTCGGCGATCTGGTCACCATGAAGTGGTGGAACGGGATCTGGCTCAACGAGGCCTTCGCCACCTTCATGGAGATGCACGCCACCGACGCCTATCGACCCGAGTGGGAACGATGGGTCACGTTCGGACTGGCTCGTACCGCAGCATTCGACACCGATGCCCTCACCAGCACCCGACCCATCGAATACCCGGTGATCTCCCCGGCTGACGCAGAGGGGATGTTCGACATCCTCACCTATGAGAAGGGCGCCGCGGTCGTGCGCATGCTCGAGGCCTACCTCGAGCCAGAGGTCTTCCGGGCCGGCATCCGTTCCTACCTCGCCGCCAACGCATACGGGAACACGGAAACCACTGATCTGTGGGATGCCATCGAAGCCACCAGTGGGCAGCCGGTCCGCAGCATCATGGACTCCTGGATCATGCAGGGGGGACACCCACTGCTCTCCGTCGATCTGGTCAACGACGGCCGCACGCTCAGACTCACCCAGCACCGATTCGGGTACGCCGGCGATCTCGGCGAAGGTGACGGCCCCAACCCCGCCCACGACGATGTTGCCCAGTGGATCGTTCCAGTCATGATCTCCCAGCGCACCATGCCCGATGGCGTGATCACCTTCGAAAAGGTTCTCCTCGATCAGCGATCGATGGATGTTGAACTCGTGGAGCCGGCGTTGTGGGTTCTGGCCAACACCGAGGGCACGGGTTTCTACCGGGTCAACTACGCACCCCAGCTCCTCGCGGCGCTCGTCTCCCATGCCCAGAGCGATCTCTCCCCGATCGAGCGCTACGGCCTCATCGACGACGCCTGGGCCAGTGTGCTCGCCGGGCGCAGTTCGGCGCACGACTTCATGCACACCGTCGATGCCTTCCATGGCGAGACCGACCTCTCGGTCTGGCAGCGAATCATCTCGGCACTCACATCTCTCGATCGACTGCTCGACGACAGCGCTCGTGATGCCTTCGAGAGTCGCGTTCGAGCCCTCCTCGCTCCATGCATCACCCGCCTCGGCGATCAGCCCATCGAAGGGGAATCCGATCGTGATCGGGCACTTCGCGGCGTGCTGTTCGAAGCGCTCGGCGTACTCGGAAATGACCCCGCTTCGTTTGAGCGTGCCCGGGTGATCCTCGGGCTCACCACTGAAGCCGGAGCAGGTTCGGACCTCGCGGATGCCGCCGACGCAGCCATGCGCGCTGCTGCCGTGGCCATCGTGGCGGCAACCGGATCACCGGCCGAGTTCGATGATTTCCTCAGTCGCATCCCATCGGCGGCGACCCCGCAGGACGAAGTGCGGTTCCTCACTGCGCTCGCCGACTTCCCCGATCCGGAGTCGATGCGACGGCTCCTCGCGATGAGCATCACCGACGCAGTACGCACCCAGAACGCTCCGATGGTGCTGCGCCGGGCACTCACCAACCGCAACAACGGTGAGCTCGCATGGTTCTTCATCGCCGAGGAGTGGGAAGCCATCAACGAGCGCTTCCCATCCAACTCCATCGCCCGGATGCTCGAAGGGATCCGGTCACTCTCGAAGCCATCGGTCGCTGCCGAGGTACTCGCCTTCTTCGAGACCCACGAGGTTCCCCAGGGCGACCGGATCCTGGCCCAGCATCTCGAGCGACTCGAGGTCAGTGTCGCGTTACGTGCTCGTGAGTCAGAGCGGCTCTCGGCAGAACTGCTCGAGCACCATCGCTTCCTTCACCGCCACTGACAGGGGCTCGCCGTCTCCCACTCGCTCAATCAGCGAGTGGGGTCGGCATCGCCGGATGTGATCGGCGTTCCCAACGGGAGGCGAAACGCTGGGCTCCCCATGCCAAAAGACACACGAGGATGACGACTCCGAGGCCCCGGAGGTGCTGGTAGCCGCCACCTAACTCCTGGATCGACACGACCGAGGTTGGCCACACGAACCAACTCACCGCGATGCAGACAACAAGGAACGACGGTTGGTACCGACCCAGACCGCACGCAGCAAGCAGCGCGAATCCGGCGGCGAGATACCAGGGCCAGATCACCGGACCGAGAAGCACATAGGCGACCAGCATGATTCCGGTGGCTCGCACCACCCCAATGCGGGGACTGCGCAACATCACAACGAGCGCCAACACCACGACAGCGAGCAGTCCGAGCGCCCGGACCCCAGCGGTGAGCGTGGCACCATCGACCGAGATACCAACCCCGCCGAGCAGTTCGGAGATGCTGAAACCGAGCTTGGTCGTGGGCGAATACGTGTCGTTCACCTTGCCAGTGCTGGTGAGCGCTGTCAGCCACCCGGTACCCATCCCCATCAGCAGGCAACCGACGGCGATCGCCGTGATCGCCGAGAACATGACGGCGATCGTCGTGAAGATGCGTCGGCGGTTCGTGGCGATGGGGCCATCCCAGCACCAACCCAGATAGACAAGACTGAGCGCGGCGGGAATCTTGATCGCCGTGGCTGCTGTGAGAAGCGCAACAGCGAGTTTGCGACGTTCTCGCTGAGCAGCAGCGAGACCGAGGGCAAGGAACCCGAACATGAGCGCGTCGTTATGGGCGCCGCCGATGAGATGCAGGATCACGATCGGATTGCCTATGCCGATAGCCACGGCAACCGCAGGCGAGATGCCGTTGCGAATGGCAATGAGCGAGACTCCGATGGCGGCCATCAGGATGCCCGTGAGCACCACGAGCCGATAGAACCACAAGGCGAGCGCCGGATCATGACCAGCGGCTTGGACAACGGTGCGACTCGTGAACACCGCGACAGGGCCGTAGGGCGCTGCTGCGGCCCGCCACACAGGATCAGCCGCCGAGGTCCAGTCGTTGCGTCCGAGGGCCGCTGGACCGTTGGAGCCGGGATCGATTCCCCGACTGGCCATCTCTCCTTGGGCGACGTAGCTGTAGACATCATTGGACAACAACGGCGGCCCGAGTGACACGGGGATTGCCCAGAACGCGATGACGATCCCGACGATGATGAGAGCTCGGCGGGGATCGGGAATACGGCCGGCGCGGAACACCAGACCGAGCCAACCCACACCGAGCAGGATCAATCCGAGCAGGAACACGAGTGTGCTCTGGGTGCTCGAACCCGGGTGCGCGAGGCCGGGGATGGTGATCCGCCATGTGGGTACGGCAAGACGCCATACCGGCGCTGAGGCGGCGATGATCAACCCACCGAGGAACCCCGAGACGGCGAACACGACGGTCTGCCAATGTTCGGGGTGAATAGAGACCGGAGGCTGCCACGGAATCTGCTCACGGCGACTGGACTCGTCAGCTTCAGGATTGCCGTAGACCAGCACCGTGAGGCGTTCCAACCAGTGTGAGAGCTGTGGTGACTCGTCGATTGAACGACGCACTCTCTCGATCACCGCAGACACGGGGCTGAGGCTACTTCAGCGGCTCTGCCATCAATCGACACAGTTCCGCCGCCTGCCGTTCGGAGGGCAGCCCCCACCCTGCTTCGTACCCGACGATCTCTTGCAACGGCGTTGCCCGCCACCGCTGCTCGAGCAGTTCGAGCTGATCGGCTCGAACCAGTGCTGGATGGGCAACCCCGCAGGCTCGGGCGAGGCGGAGCAGTTCGAAACGCAACGTGGCGATGTACATGGCGCAGCGCACCGACTTCAGTTCGGGATCAAGCCCCCTGGCGAGTCGCGGATTCTGGGTAGCAACCCCGGTGGGGCATCGATCGGTGTGGCAGCGCTGCGACTGGATACATCCGATGGAAAGCAGCGCGGTTCGCCCGACGTTGACCAGATCGCAACCGATCGCCATTGCGGCCAACGCTGTCTCGGGAAGGCCGAGCCGACCGGAGCCGATGAACACGATGTCGTCAGCGAGCGCTCGTTGTGCGAACTCCCGGTACACCCGTGCGAACCCCCATCGGAAGGGAAGCGCCACATGGTCACTGAAGGTCAGTGGAGCAGCGCCGGTTCCGCCCTCGCCACCGTCGATCGTGATGAAATCTGGTCCGCCACCGGTCGCTGCCATGCGATCGGCCAGGTCGACCCAGAACAACTGCTCACCGACCGCTGACTTGATCCCGACCGGCAGCCCTGTTGCTCCGGCTATCCGCTCGACGAACTCGATGAGCGAATCGGCATCGTGGAATGCGCTGTGGGCCGACGGGCTCCGACATATCTCGCCAACCGGGACTCCCCGGATTGCTGCGATCTCCGAGGTGACCTTGGCCGCCGGGAGTACTCCTCCGAGTCCGGGCTTCGCCCCCTGACTCAGTTTGATCTCGATGGCCCGCACGGGGGCCGAGGATGCGGCGTCGATCAGACGGGCGAGATCGAACCGCCCATCGGCGTCCCGACATCCGAAGTATCCCGTGCCGATCTGCCAGATGAGGTCACCGCCATGACGATGATGATCCGTGATCCCGCCCTCACCTGTTGACTGGAGCGATCCCGCCAGAGCACTACCCCGGTTGAGCGCCTCGACCGCTCTCGCGCTGAGCGAACCGAAACTCATTCCGGAGATGTTCACGACCGACGCCGGTCGGAAGGCCGCGGCCCTGCCATGCGATTCGCCGAGGATCTTCCCCGCGGGAAGCGTGATCGAGACATCGGGGTGATCCGACTCGCCCGCACAAGCAGGTACGGGGAAGGCAGCGTGCTTGATGATCACGTAATCCGAAGCGTGATCGAGATCGTTATCGCTCCCGAATCCGACGCTGGTGTTCTCACCCTTCGATGACGAGTACACCCAGGACCGCTCGTCACGACTGAACGGACGCTCCTCGTTGTTGTCGGTCACGATGTACTGGCGCAACTCCGGACCGACCCGTTCGAGGATGTACCGGAGATGGCCGATCACGGGGAAGTTTCGAAGGATCGCATGCTGACGTTGGATGAGATCGAACACGATCACCGCTACGAGCACTACACCCACGACCGCCAAGATCACCACGAGGACCATTTTGGGAGCCTACGGGGAACACTCTCTTTCGGATCAGATCAAATCAGAGCGAGGACGAGACCCATCTGTCCGAGGTGGTAGGTCACCATCACCAACTGGCGACTGCGGGCGAACTCGCTCACGAATCGGGTCCAGCCGAGCACCGCGTCGCTCACGAAGAACAGCAATGCACCCACGATGGCGAAGAACACACCAGTGCCGAACGCGAACGTGACCATCGCCGAGATCGCCGCCATGTAGGCGATCACCGGTACACGCAATGCCGGATCAGCGGCCGCAGCGCCTCCGACGATCCGACGACCGACGATCAGTGCAGCGATACCGGCGACCACCAGACCGGTGATGACGCCGCCGAGACTGACACCGAGCGCGGCGAGTGCCACCACATAGAAGATGTGGGCCAGAAGGAACGAGGCGAGTCCCGGAACGAAAAGATCCGTGGGAAGCATCAGGAAGATATCGCCGGCCATGGAGAGGACCAGACCTGCCACGAGCAGCCAACGAGCACTGTTCGATGAGGGATCGAGGCTCACAGCGACGCACACCAACGCCACCATGGTGAGCGGCTTGAGGATGTACTCCATGAAACGATTGCCGATGGCGACGGCAAGCCAGTCGAGCACGGCGATCGCTACGGCGATCGCCAAGAACAGAAATGCGCCGGCGTTCATG
>Ga0209084_1002725_pt1 | contig 13461 bp, 16 predicted proteins | sample C_130820_MF_Meta_FD_187309 | JGI IMG/M metagenome (GOLD analysis project Ga0209084, IMG submission 187309) | Freshwater microbial communities from Lake Croche, Canada to study carbon cycling - C_130820_MF_MetaG (SPAdes) (version 2) | ecosystem: Environmental > Aquatic > Freshwater > Lake... | reverse complement strand
ATGGTGGTCGCCCCGTATTTGAAGGGCCGCTATGCGGACGGAAACGTGGTACGTGAAATTGGTGCAGCAGTTAGCGCGGTTATGAAAAGCGGGAGGGAAAGAAAGATACCAGTTCCCGGTAAAGAAGGAGAGTATGTCTCCGTCAGTGCCGTGCAATCCCTAGCCAATTACGATCCTAATTCAAAGCAGGGTAAGAAGTACGCTACCCTAATTAAGGTAGCGAGCGACCTCGGCTTGATTGAATCCTCACAAGCTTATGACCTTATGGATGTTAAGGATCCGGCCAGTAAGTACAACAAGATAGCTGGCTTTGCTCTGCACCACGGCGAACGTATGGGGCGTGAGGTTTCCTTAATTGCTTCCTATAACCTTGAAATGGAAAGACTCCAGAGGGCCGTTAGGGAAGGTAAACTAACTCAAGCTATGGCCGAACATAAAGCGGCTGAGACTGCGGTGCATCTTACAGAAATGACGAACGGTGGTTCTATGGCCGCATCCGCTCCTCTCATTGCCCATAATGAACTAGGTAAGATGGCGTTCATGTTCAAACGCTACGCCCTAGCCATGCACTATCTATTGTTCTCTGCGGCACGGGCCGCTATGAGGGGTGCCTCCCCGGAAGAACGTAGGGTGGGTATGCGTCAGCTAGCGGGTGTTCTCGGCACCACGGTATTGTTTACTGGTGTGCAGGGCTTGCCTTTGTTCAGCTTAGTAGGCCGGATGTACGATGCTCTCAAGGACGATGATGACGATGACTTCGCTACGGCTACGCATAAATATCTTGGGGAGATCCCGTCCAACGGTGTAGCTAATATGCTTACCGGTCTGAACATTAAAGATCGTATGAGTCTAGACTCCCTTTTCAAACCACCACCTCAGTCTTCTCAGGACTTACCGGCGGTTATGCAAGTGGTCGAACTTGTTGGCGGTATCCCTGCATTCAGTATCATCGACCGTCTGGGTCGGGGTGCAAAGATGATCGGAGAAGGTCATGTCGAGCGCGGTCTTGAGCAGGTGTTACCGCCTGTCATCTCAAACCCTCTGAAGGCCCTGCGTTACTACACCGAAGGTGCCACTACTATGAAGGGTGACGAAGTCGCCGAAGCTGTAGGTATGCCGGGTGCGGTAGCACGTGCTATAGGTTTTGAACCTGAAAGTATCGCTAAGGCTAAGGACTTACAGAATGCTGAGTACAAGAAACTTCAAGCCCTTGAAGGTATTGAGAAGAAGATACGCAGTAAGTACGTTGAGGCTAGGCGGCACCGAGACTTTGAGGCTGCTAGAAATGCTTACGAAGAGTTCGTTGATTTCGGATCTAAGCACCGTGGGTTAGGGGTTAACGCGGTTACCGCTAGAGATATGCTGGATGCTTCATGGACCGCATCGCAACGGGCGACCAAAGAAACAGAAGGTGGTGTTAGAAAGCCTAAGAAGTACGTAAGTGAATTTCAGCAGTTCGAGAAAGACTGGAACGACTGATAAAAAAAGACCCCAGTAGAATCAACTTACTGGGGCTAGAGTGAGTGTGGAAGGAGAGTAAGCCACCACAAAACAGATGATACAACATATTTAAGCTTTGCGCCAAAAGCGCATACCTAGAATCCCACCTTCAATTCGTTCACAACTTTTTATGCTATAACCACGATCACGTAAGGACATAGTCATCTGCGACTTTAGTTTTCGTAGGTCAACAGCGGGGACGAACACAGACATCCCCGGCTCAAGTAAATCCCAGTTGATTGCAATGGGTACCCCGTCAGGACACACTTGATTCGTGTTCTTCCGGCGTTGTCTCTTGGGCTGCTTTTTGCGCGATAGCTTCTTCATTTATCCACCCAGACCCATCTAAAACAAGAATCTTAGCGTTAGGTAGGTTAGCTCTAGTGCCTGTACCCATGGCCTTCTGCACGATCCTAGCCTTCGACTTTCCGCACTTTAACGCTTGTATCAGAGGAGAATATGCGACCCCACGAGCGTTGCACCATAGACGAAGCTTTTCTGGGTACATGAAGAGTAGCTTTACATCGTATTCGTATCTAAGCACTAAGGAGCCCTTTGGAATCGCATCTGCTACAGAAACTGCGTCGTCAATATCCCCTTTTGATTTGACCCGAAGATCCGCTGTAGACTCAATACGGAGTGTGCTGTTCCAGTACTCTGCCCAGAATGCGGATATAGTTTCTTCAGGTGGCGTAACAAAATCAGCAGCAGTGTTCATTGAATGAGACACAACACCCTGAAACCAATCAAGAATCGGACTAACCCTAAAGTTAAGAAGTCCGGCCTTTTTAGCGTACCTAATCCCAACTATAGCGTTAGTAACCATCACTGAGTAGAACCGCTCGATGTGCGTAAACTCAAACCGTTCATCCATTTGCAGTTGCGTCTTTTGGTAGTCGTCCCGTATCCCGTTTATATCCTTCATAACATATTGCAGGTAGGGTACAGCCGCATGACCGTAGTTGTTCACAAGGTTTAAACTTAGTTTGTCCGTATCCTCCTTGGCAAGACCTTCCACCCTAGCTATCTGAACATCGAGAAGACGCTTTAATTCGCCTTGTGGTGACGCCTTATAGGTAGCTAGCTTATCTGTTGCCGAAACATTCCCGGTGCTAACCATCATAAGTTTCCAAGTATCGCCACGTACCCGCTCGGAGTTAGCCGAAGAAGTCATACGGTTCTTCTGATACCCGGATGTCATTGGGTATACAAAATCACTCATGTCTTTGCCTGACAAGTTACTAAGTTCGTCAATCAACATGATGACGTTTTTGTGTACCTCTGCACGAAGCATTTTGGAGTTGGTCGTATCAGTCTCTTTCAGCATCATCTTCGATGGGTCACCCCATATGCTAGCAGCTGCCTGAAGCGCCGTAGTCTTACCAAGCCCTGACTCAGGACTATACAAGTGCAGGAGCGCCGCATTCACAGGAGAAAACTCTGTGAAGATAGACCCAAAGGCAAGCCCAATAACAAACTGATGTACCTCCATACCGGGGCGATCATAAAACTCCATAGCTTCACGCCACAGGTCCATCGACCCCTTCTGCGTAAAAACAGGGAACATATGCGAGGTGGCGCTTGAGGGTGCGTTGTACTCTACTTTATCGAATGAGATGCACTTGTCACCGAGTACAAACTTCTTACAGCTACTATCTGTCCATCCAAACTGACGGGCGGCTGGTTGTGCTACCTGTTCGTATTGCATTCTTTTCACCGTTTCGTTTATGTAATATCTGAGTTCATCAGGTTTGTTGATAATCATGCCCTTAGATGCAAGCAACTTCTTAAATTCGTCCGTAGTAGTAGTGACACTCATTGGGATCATAAACTTACGTGCCGCATCCTTTGGAAGATGTAGGCTCACTATAATCACATCCCCTTGCTCAGCGTCGTGCATTCTGTCCACTACAAAAAAGTCATTGTGGTAAACCTCTATGTCTACCAACTCATCTTCTTTCTTAACACGCTTATAGATCCCACCGGCTTCTGCTCGGAAGTAAGGTCTAGGTAAAGGAGGTATGGGGTACTTGGGCGCAACTCCATTCTCACCCTCTTCTGGCTTACCTTCAATAAACTCAGCGGTTGACTCAATCACCTCGTAACTAAGGGCGAGTGGATTAGTAATCTTCCCCCAGTGCTGGCAGTCAGTGCATAGATGTCTAAGATTTACAGGCGAGTATTCTCTGATCTTTTCGCACCCAAAGGGGCCGGGAATAGCATTAGCCTTTTTCTCAGTAACCGCCGGGGAGAAGTCTGGATGACCAATAGAAATCATCTCCATAGCCTTGGTTGCGTCCACGCAGAACTTAGCAATAGACAGCCCGGCTCTCCAAGAGGGTTCATCCAAAAAAACCCGTGTCTCAACCATGCGCTTAAGCTGAGCGCATCCTTTACCCGCTAATGTCTTCTCTAATATCTTCCTGAAAGAACTAGTACGGTTGGCGTACATAGCATTTAGAAACGCGTCGTCCTCTTCCGTACGCCTAATGTGCGACAGCTTGAGGCTAGGTATAACACCAAGGAGGTCTTTATAGAACTCAGCCGGATGTGGCGTAGTCTCTGCCCGTAGGATTTTTACTTCACGCTTCTCACCAGTCTTAAAATTGTAGGTGCCCGGCACCCGTAAGATTCTGGCGCTATCAATAGTACAAGGCGTGTCAATGCCAAGCCCGTACCCTACGCACCGATCTTTAAGTGCCACCGCAATGGGGTGCCACTCTTCTTTATCAATAGGTTTAGCTAAAGGCCAGTACGCATGAACCCCACCGCCCGTACTTACAATGTACGGTTGCGGCATAGAAAATTCCTTACAGAAAGACCTTAACGCAGAGACAGCTTCTTCTAACGTGTCGTACTGAGTCTCGCCACCATGGTGCGGACCATAGTCGATATCAATAAAAATAGAGCGCAGCTGTTCTACATTGCCCTGTCTACGGTTACCCGCTTCAATAAAAGTGCCTAGAGCAAAGTAAGCATCGTATCCGTCGTTACAGAAATCATCAGCTGTATGGCACAGTTCCTCTATCGTAGCGTAGTACTTATGGGTCTTCTTACCTTTCCCATTAAACCCAGCAACGCAGTAGTAACCTTCATCTCCAAGGACTGATTTTAAAAATTCTAGTTTGTCCATACTCTACCCCGAAGAAAAGAAAGGGTGCCCCGAAGGGCACCCACACGACGATTATGCGTCGTCCCATTCACCGAGCAGGGTTTCAAGAGATGCTTGCTCAGGAGTGGCAGCTTTCTTTACGGTAGTCTTCTTAGGTTCCGCAATGACTTCTTCCTCCTCGTCTTCAACGATTACAGGAGCGGCCTTCTTCTTTACTGGCTTGATGTCCTCCTCCTCGTCTTCGGCTTCTTCAACAATTACTGGAGCAGGAAGCGCAGCTTTCTTAGGCTTAGGTGCATCATGGCTTACATTATCAGCCTGAGATACGGTCAACTCAATGGCTCTCTGAGCCTCCTTAGAATCCTTCAAGCGTTGTACGATCTCCCACTCTTCTTCAGTGACAGAACGAATTGGACGGAAGAAAAGCTTAGGAACAGCACTGTTAGAATCAAACCGGAGTTCAGTTACAAATGCCGCCATGGGTAAGTCCTTTACCTTGAGCAATTCAGCGTAGGCACGGAGAGGCATCTTGCCATTGACCTCATCTCCAAAGATCGAAGTGGCTGGAAGTACCAGCTGATAAACTTCTTCCTTCTCAACCTCACCTTCAATGACAACGGCTAAGCGTTGGCTAAACCGGCACGCACGAGTCTCACCTTGACCAGAACCCTTGATGTGCTGTGGGCAGTTAAGGCAAGTTTCAGACTGCTTGTTCTTAACATCCGCATCAGGTCTCTGACTATCACTGGACCAACAAACAGGCGCCTTAACTTCACCTTCAGAGTACGTACCCTCAAAGTATGTACGGGCTATTTTCGGCGAACCCTTGACAATGATTACGTTCATAGAACGCTCTTCAGACACACGGTACTCCTTACCGCCGATCATCTCACGGAACTCTTTACCCTTGAGGCTAAGGCGACGCATACCGCCACCGGCTGATTCCCCTGCAAGGTTTTTAGTAAGTTCATCTGCGCCTACGCCCTTAAGGAATGAGGGCAACCCTTTTGAAAAAATAGAAATATCGCTCACGTTAATCTCCTTTATAGATCTTGTGTCGGATCAAAATTAAGAACCATCTGCCGGTCATCTACTTCTTGTTGGGGCTCACCCAACGCTGCTTCTATCGAACTTAGCCGAAACCTGTATACGCCACCCAGCTTAAGAAACGGAATGGTGTTACCCCTGATCCAAGTACGTACAGTAGAAACAGAAACGGCAAAGTGCTTTGCCACGTCCTCAATAGCTACATACGGCTCGTCAACCATTTTTTGCACCTTTAATTGTTACGGAATACTCCATGTTGGAATTAAGCCCCGGAGGGAGTTCGTCGGGATGTTCCTCTAAATAGGTCTTCATGTTCCCTTGGTGAATACGCTTCTCTAACAACTCAGGCATCTTGTGCTCCAAAACAAATTCGTGCATAGACGCCCAATCGTTCGTGCCGTAGGTAGTTTTAACAGTGCGATATGCAGTGCCAGCACCCGTACGAATGCTCTCCATACCAGACTCACGCATCGTGTCGCTGATTGCCAGCTTCACTTGGCGCATCTGTTTTTCAAGACCGTTTAACTCAGCATCAAGAAGCTCTTTCTTGTCACGCATCTTTACAAAGACGCTAACTAGCTTGTCTAAAGATATGTCTGTCATGTCAATCTCCATAAGTATCGGATGTCCCCGATGGCTATATATTAGTATCAGACTTTATCTTAGTCAAGCAAATTCTTGTAAAGATCAATTAACTTTCCGTTTTCGGTGATTCGTCCGTCGAGCATTTTGTAGACGTGTTTCTCAGCGGGAGATCCTTGAAGTCTTACCACAGTGACCGGGTGTCTTTGCCCGGCACGGTGTGCTCTGGCATTTGCTTGAGAGTAAGTCTCAAGACTAGAAGTTGGACCCCACCAGACTATCGTGTCAGCCGCTGTCAAGGTGACCCCATGTGCCGCCGCTTGAGGTTGGATAATTAGGATACGCGGGTCTGGAGAATTTTGGAACCTTCTAAATATGTCGGTTCGAGCGTTGGCTGGTACATCCCCGCTGATGATCTCGCTAGTAACCCCATCCTCATAAAGTTTTTGGTTAAGGCGTTTGATAGTGTGCTTAAAGGGAACGAATAGCAATATCTTGTTTTTAGTCTCGTCGATGACTTCTCTCAGCACCTTGTAACGATGCCCGATGTCAAACTCTAACGTGTCGCCACTATCGGCGTAGACTGCACCACAAGAGATTTGGAGAAGCTTATTGAGTCCTACAGCGGCGTTGACTGCCGTGATCTGTTCCCCAGAAGCCTGCACTACCAATTGTTTTTTGAGGGCCTCGTAATACTTTTTCTGTTGCGGTGTCAACTCCACATCACGAGTGACGTAGGTCATTTCCGGTAGATCCAGACATTCTTCTTTTGTATAACGGATTGCTGGTTGGAGTGCATTGAACACAACCTTGTCCGCTTCTGGCCTAACAACCCATCTAAACGTAGTCACCTTGTTCATCACTTGATCTTTGAACGCAGTGAAGTATCGAGGCACTGCCTTGGGATTGACTAGCTTGGCTAACCCGAAAGCATCTACTGGCGATTGAGCCGCAGGGGTGCCGGTCATCATCCACAACCAAGTGTCAGGGGTAAGGATTCGATTAAGAGTTTTCCAACGTGCCGTCTGTACGTTCTTATAAGCGTTAGCTTCGTCGACGATAATTAAGTCAAACCCCGCTTTCTTTATTTCTTCCTCTACGATATTTAAGCCGTCGTAATTTATGATGACGAACTCGGCGTCGCTGTTGATTACTTGTGTCCTTTTATTCTTGGCACCGTGAGCGATGTCCACCGTACGGTGCATCGCGAAGTTGAATAAGTCAGAGCGCCACGCTGAGTCCATGATAGACAAGGGGCAGATGATGAGGACTCGTTTGATCCTACCGATAGACATTAAATAGTCTGCCGCCCAGATAGCAGATCCTGTCTTCCCAGTACCCTGTTCGTTGAGGCAAAACGCTCTACGATGAAGTGTTAGGAAAGACGCAGTATCTTTCTGATGTTCAAAGGGCTTGTATCTACCGGGCCACACGTATCGGCCTAGGATAGGGGAGGGCACTCCCCTTACATTTAAATTCTTTAAGACTTGAGCTTCCTCCAAGTTCCAGTGCACCAGCACTTTGCCTTGGCCTAAGTCTTTACTCTTCGGGATCACCGTAGTGATACGACCGGGGTTCCGTACGTTTAATAATAGTGCTTTGTTATCAATGATTTGCATTCTACTCTCCTTCTTTTAGACAAACGGAACCAAGGTAAAACAGGCCCTATTCCCTGCATACCTTGGTTTATTTCCGTACCGATTCCCCGCCAGAGGATTATGGATAAAGGCAGTGTCGGTTGGTGCGGTTAAATAAGGGAAAATGAAAACCCCCGGTCAGCCCACTCACACCTTATGGCTGACCAAACATGCTCTTTAACGCTTCTTGCGTTCTCGCTTGCTTGTCTCAGAGACAAGGTTGCTCTTACTATCTCTTTTGAATGACCGATTCTTGGAGGGTGTAGTCAAGTACACACCATCTGCATTTGAACCGCCTTTGTCTAAAGCTTTACGGTGTGCCACGTCTTTACCAGTACGGTCAACACCATCTTTGTCCATCTTACGGCGAGCACGTTGACGCTCCATGCGGCGTGGCAGTTCATCACGCTCCTGCTGTTGCTTATACTCTTTCTTGTACGGTCTTGGCTTCTTAACGTATGGCATCATGCACTCCTAAATGGCTGGCAAGGAGGGGCTCGAACCCCCGACCCGATGATTAACAGTCATCTGCTCTACCGACTGAGCTACTCGCCAATAAAAGATGAGACTGTTGCGGTTGCGATCCGCACAGAGTACCGGGATGAAGTTTGCGTCACGTTAGTTTGCAACCTAGAGCGTGATTGGCGCACACTGACCGGCGGCATACCTGCCAATCTCATCTTCTATTGAGGCTCAATTCCTGCCGTTGTGCGGACAAACCAACACCGGGCAATGCTTCTTGCAAAGTCCGCTTGGCCTTGGGTTCCACACATTATGTTTGTGTGCGGCACGGATACGATCATACTCCGACAACCACTTCAACCACAACTTGTCTTGATCTTCCAAGCTGTACTTAGCTTTTGGAAAACTCTTAGCCACAACGAACAACAACCCTGCACGAACAGTCTTTACTTCAGGGAAGTACTTGAACACCGCAAGGGCCATAAGTTCAAGCTGTCCAGTGTCAGCATACTTAGCAGACGCTCCGGTCTTGTAATCAATAACTCTTGCCTCGTCACCATTGACGATCAGCAAATCGGCGATCCCTCGCCACCACGCGTCCTTGCTCTTGAAAGCACAAGGCTCCAAGTCTTCGGTGAGTGCAAACTTAAGTTCGCAATGCTTATCACCGGGAAGTTCTCTCAGTTTATCTAGTGCCTTCAGAGCAAATTTGAATTCGTTAGGGAAGGGCACCCCGTCGCGTATATATTCTTCTGCCGCTTTGTGAAACTTGTTACCGTAAAGGGTAGCTTCAGTCTCTTCAAACGGAATCTCTTTGAGTACCCTCTTGTGGTAGTACTGTTTAGGACACGTTTGAAAGTCCTTTATAGAAGAAAAAGACCAACTTGGCGATTTACTCATTCTTGCACACGCTCCACAAGGGCTAAATAAGCTGCCCCGTCCACCAATGAATCCCGGTGCCCTTGCGTGTTAGCCAATCTAGCGCACTTCAAAAGGGTCATCATGACAGCCACGTCTTCAGCATTAATTGCTACTGGTGATCCTAGTCGGTTTGTAAGGTATGCGGACCACATCCCTGCGATGCAGTCCAAGTTCTTAGATGGATGCCCGTAAGTCTTCTCACGGTCCCCATAGATGATGGTCTTGGCCTCGTCCAGTACCGAAGCCCTCTTTACTTTAGGCTCTACGTCCACTTCGTCCCAACCACTTAACAACTCTTCGACCCTATTAGCAGTCTCCATAACTCCTCCCATACCCAGACTCACAGTTAACTGGCAACCCCTCAGCCCAGTCGGGCACCCACCTCATGCACTTCTCAACGTATGCTTGTGCTTCCTCAGCCTCAGCTTCAGGTGCAATACAAGCGATAGCATCGTGAACAGTCATAACTACCTCATAACGCTTTGCTATAAGGATCATCTGTTCTCCGATTATACACCGAGCGATAGCTTGACAGACATTTTCTACTACTTTACCACCATAGATGCGGTTCCACCCATAGCGGCTTTTGTAGAGATATTCTTCCTTACCATCTGGGGTCAATTGTGTTTTTAGACCCCTGTATGGGAGCATCAACCCACTAGGCAACTCGATTGATCTGTACTTAGCCCTAACTTTAAGTACACCCTTTCTACCGAAATAAATTGAATCCCCTTTTACCATGTAATCAAGCACTTGTTGTGCTCTTGCCCACAACTCACCTATCTTAGGGTAGGTATCCCGGTACTTATGGATGATCGTAGCGGCCTCTCTTTTGGTCAGTGGAACCCCTTGCATATTAAGTGAACTACGAAACTTATCACTGCCCATCCCATAACCACATCCAAGAACGACAGTCTTTCCCATGAACCGTTCAGGTTTATTGATTTCCTCTTCTGGCTTGTTGTAGATAGCCGATGCCATAACCTTGTAAACATCTTTACCCTCTCTAAAAGAAGTTACCAAATCTTCCTGCTCAGCTAACCAAGCAAGAACCCGTGCTTCGATCTGTGAAGAGTCCGAGTCAATAACCACGTACCCTTCTGGTGCAAGGATTGCGTTCTTAATCTTTCCTGCGTTTTCCCCACGTGAGGGAAGGTTTTGAAAATTGATTTTGTCGGACCCTCCCCAACGCCCAGTGTGGGCGGCGTAGTAGAGGAGGGGAACTGGTATCTGGCCCCTTTCCGCAATCCCTAAGAACCTCTCGGTTCGAGTCTCCTCCAACGTAGACTTAACCCCAAGCCGAGCGGCAACGATAGCTTGCACCCGGAAGTCATCATGCTCCTGTAGTGCGATGAACTCTTTATCTGACTTGGCAAACGCATACGCTTCAGATCCTGTCTTAACGCTTATCTTAGTAGGTGGCATTACACCATAAGACTTTAGCAACTCAGCGAACTTCAAGTTACTCATCAAGTCTTCTACCATGTGACCGGATTCGGCGAGGAGCGTATCCTTCTTATGCCTGATGTCAACTAAGTGTGCTTCGAGCAACTCTTTATCAAGTTCAAGGCGGGGCCTGACAAACATCTTCAACGTAAGGTCGATCAACTGCATCTCTTTGACCGGGAACCCGCCACGCAACATCTTCATGAAGATCTCATGAGTAAGTTCAACGTCATTGATACAGTAGTCGCCATACTTATCTAGATCTTCTGGGGAGAACTCCTCTCGACGCCACCCACTAACGGCCTCCACCTCAGTGCCCTTGTGCCCTACCCCATAGAGTTCAGCCAACGCCTTAAGTGAAGAAGGGGAGTCAAACCCGTGGATAGCCTTAGCCATCAGCATAGTGTCTGCATACCGAGCAGCATGTACACCAAAGTGTTCTGACAAGATTAACCCATCGAACGCCGTGTTCTGGCATAGGAGCATAGAGTTCTTCCAATCATAGTTAGACTGCAAGTACTTCCTAAGCTGTTTATGAGAACCACTCGCCCACTCAGCCTCCCCATCGTTAATCTTCACACCTACCCCGATTACTTGGAACCGGGGGTCACGGACGTATGCCTCCGTGGTCATCTTCTTAAGAGTGAAGTCGGTCTTGTCGTAGTAGGTCTCCATATCCAAAATTATTATATCCACTATTCAGGATCTCCGATCATGATGATGCCCGGCCCAACACCCGGAGATGAGGGTACTACGGGAACAAGTTCAAGCGAAGGTCTGTATATAGGAGCAGGTTCCGGCACAGTCTCTCTATCGGTGTCTATCCGGGTGCCGGTCAAATATCCGTGCGTGTCATAGTACTGTGTTTGCGCCCCCCTCGTCTGGGAAAAGCCTTGGAGATATCCTTGCGTGTCATAGTAATTAGTTACAGGGAAAGCAAGGCCGGGAGCGCACAGAAGCGCCCCGATAATAATTTTGTTCATGTTAGTTCCTCAGTTCTTCGGTGAGTGCGTCGACGGATTTCTTGAGCGCCTTTATGCTGATGTTAAGGTCGTGCATGATCTGCCCTAAGATAACAAGCAATTGCTCATGTGTTATCTGATCTTCATCCATTAGCTAATCTCCTTTGGTTTCTCTTTATGACTTTCTCTACGCACTTGTAGCACCGCCAATGGTTCTTAGTGCGACCAGAAAAAACCCCACCCTCTACGAATTTAAACATTCTGCAAGCGCTGCAAAATCTTTTATGCGCCGTTTGACAGTTCTCCATCTACCACCTCCTGTTCTGCAATTTCACTTTTAGTTTTTGGTGGTAAGTCTTTTATCTTACCGTCTTTGAGGTCTTCGATAAGCGTACTCAGCTTCATCTTTTCTGCTTTGTCGTGCCACTCATCTGAGTAATCCATAGCCTCGATGATCTTCATGTAGTACCGCTCTCGATCAAGCGGGTCTTTAACTGTATCTCGCACTATCCGGGCTAACTCACTAACGAACGCCATCTTCGTTACCAATCGGGTTGTCAGCTTGTTGTTCCTTTCACCTCTTACGTGTCTATCAACAACTACATTCATTGTTAGTACAGTTCCCATCAGCTTACCCACTCAATCAAAGTAGTGCATATGTAGGTGTTTACATTGCACTTGCCGTTGTTCTCGGCATCCGTCACGGTACTGTAAACCTTGTTACCAAACATGGGTTCGTTAGTCTTAGGATCTCGGTAGACGTTGACCCACCCCTCACAGAATTCATTCTCTATGTATAGGTCATACACATCAGTTTCCGAACATGCGATACCCCCAAGGGTCCACACCTGGATCTGCCCATCCACCGTACCAACTAACTTAAACTCTCCTTCGGCGTTGCCCATGTAGGTGAGGTCTTCAACTTCTTTACCATACCGCGTAACGATACGTGCGCCTTGCATTGCTTGGTCCAAATCAAAGTCTTTCATAATTGCATCTCCTGACTTATAGTTGCGGCGGCTTTAACTATTGCCCGCCTTGTGCTTGCTTCCATATCAATCGAATACGGCTCTTGAGTTGTTGCCCAATAAGTAACAGCAACTATTCTCTGATCAAATAAAATGTCCATCCCCAACTTAACCATCAACCTCAGAGCGTCACCATCATCAAGTAAAGGATTCCAGAAAGCCTTAGTCTCAGCGCACCACGGATAATACTGGTCGTCATCATAATGATCCTCTAATTTATACCCTGCCGCTTTTGCTGCTAGAGCAAGGAGTTCTTTGTCGTTCATACTTCCTCCTCCCAAGTGATGCGGATGCAGGTTATTTTTTCTTTCCCAATAATTCTTGCTTGATCGGCGCAATCCTTGACTGTGTGAACTGTCAACAAACTACCCTTGTAAACATTCACCCACCCCTCTTTCTTCACGCGCTTGGGTTTGATGCGGTAGTTCACAGTTTCGTACCAATCAGGATCATTGATATCTATCCAACTTCCTTTGTGTTCGTACTGTATCTCCTCACCATTTGCCCACGCGACGATCACATCGTAGTGTTTGTGTTTAGTTCTCATCTGTTTCCTCCAACGCTTTCAGCGCGTCTTCAGCCATAAGCGCCGTCCCGCCCAATGCTTCAAGTAATTTCGCGGTATGTTTCAACGCCTCCACTAACCCATCAACAAGGTCTGCTCGGATGTACTGTGTATCTATTTCGCTTTCTTTCTCATCCGTCGACCAATAGCTACTATCGCCACTACGCCAAAAGCCATCATGAATCCAAATCTTCTTCGG
>Ga0209084_1002722_pt1 | contig 13465 bp, 16 predicted proteins | sample C_130820_MF_Meta_FD_187309 | JGI IMG/M metagenome (GOLD analysis project Ga0209084, IMG submission 187309) | Freshwater microbial communities from Lake Croche, Canada to study carbon cycling - C_130820_MF_MetaG (SPAdes) (version 2) | ecosystem: Environmental > Aquatic > Freshwater > Lake... | reverse complement strand
CTTCGATGGGGGTTTGCAGCTGCGGCGGCATGCTGGCGCTGCCTTGGAGCAAGGCCTTGGCCTCGTGCTCCAGCACCTCGGCGCCCAGCTCGGCGCGCGCTACCGCCAAAAAAGCCAGCACCAGCTCCACATCGCCCATGGCCCGGTGGCGCGCCAGGGTGTGCAGGCCGTGGCGCTGGCTCAGCGCATCGAGCCCATGGCCTTTGTGCGCCGGGTAGAGCTTGCGCGACAGGCGCACAGTGCACAGGGTTTTGATTTTGAAGGACTTGCCCATGCGCTCCAGCGCGTGCAGCACAAAGCCATGGTCAAAGCGCACGTTGTGGGCCACAAACACCGCCCCGTCGAGCAATTCCAAAAGGCGCGGGGCCACGTCCTCGAAGCGGGGTGCTTCTTGGACCATGGCGTCGCTGATGCCAGTCAGGCTTTGGATGAATGCCGGAATGCGCACACCGGGGTTGACCAGCGTGCTCCAGCGCGCGACCTCCACGCCATTTTCCAGGCGCACGGCGGCTATTTCCGTGATGCGGTCGTGCACAGCATTGCCGCCGGTGGTCTCCAGGTCGATGACAACAAAGCAGGGCAGCACGCGCGGGGCCGCCTTCAGCAGAACATCAGCGCTAGCCAGGCTGGCTCGTCAAGGAAGTTGAGCGCCGCGTAAATGCCAAAGCGGTAGACCCATGCTTGCAGCATGTCCATGCGCCCCGCCCAGGACGCGTGGGCAAAGGCTTGCCAGCGCGGCTGCACGGCGGCAGGATGTGGCGCCAAGCGCATCAAATGTCCAGGGCGTGAAAGCCAAAGTGCCCGGCGCGCCGGTCGGCAAAAAAGTGTTCCAGCGTTTCCTTGACCGTACGAAAGGCCAGCTCGTCCCAGGGAATGCTGGCCTCGTCAAAGAGCTGAGCCTCTTGCGTCTCGGTACCGGGCGCAAACACATCGCTTAGCAGTTGGGCGCGGTAAAACACATGCACTTGGCCCACACGCGAGACGTTGATCAGCGAAAAAATGCCTTCCATCGCAAACTGCGCCCCTGCCTCCTCGGTGGTTTCGCGGGCTGCGCCTTCGGCGGTGGTTTCGCCCAGCTCCATAAAGCCGGCCGGCAGCGTCCACTTGCCTTTGCGCGGCTCGATATTGCGCTTGCACAAAAGCACTTTGTCGCCCCACACCGGGATGGTGCCCACCACATTGAGCGGGTTGACGTAGTGGATGGTGTGGCAGCTGGGGCACACGGCGCGCAGCTTGGTGTCGCCATCGTCGGGAATGCGGTGTTCTACCGCCGTGCCGCACTGGCGGCAATGGCGTATCGGAGAGCCGTGCATGCGGGCCTTTGTTAGTGGGCCGAAGGCGCGGTAATAACCATGCGCAGATCGGACAGACCGTCAATGCTGCCCACCAGCACGTCGCCGGCCTGCACCGCGCCCACGCCCTCGGGGGTGCCGCTGTAGATCAGGTCGCCGGGCTGCAGTTGCCAGCCCACCGACAGTTGCTCGATGGTTTCGGCAATATTCCAGATCATTTTGCTGATCAGGCTGGACTGGCGCATCTGGCCATTGACCTCCAGGGCGATGCGCGCCTGCGCAATGCCGGGCACCTGCGCCGCCTGCGTGATGGCGCCGATGGGAGCTGAATGCTCAAAGCCTTTGCCGATACACCAGGGACGGCTTTGCTTTTTCATATCGTTTTGCAGGTCGCGCCGCGTCATGTCCAGGCCCACGGCGTAGCCAAAGATGTGGCGGTGCGCATCCGCCGCTTTGATATGGTGGCCGCCCGTGCCGATGGCCACCACCAGCTCGATTTCGTGGTGCAAATTGGCGGTCAAAGTGGGGTAAGGCATTTGCGCTGTGGTGCCGGGGGCGCCGTAGAGCACCGCGTCGGCCGGCTTCATGAAGAAAAAGGGCGCCTCGCGACCGGTGCCTCCCATTTCTTTGGCATGCTCCTCGTAGTTGCGGCCCACGCAGTAAATGCGGTGCACCGGAAACAAGGCGGGTGAATCGACAACCGGAACGCCGACCACGGCCGGCGGGGTAAAGCTGTAAATCATGGCGCGGCTCCTTGGGGCTATTGAGGGTTTAGGCAGATTGGGTGACCAACTCGAAATGCTCCACCTGGGGTGGCGCGGCAAAAAACGGGCCGACCAAGGCCCGCCACTCGGTGAACGCGCTCGACTGGCGAAAGCCCACGGTGTGGTCCTCCAGGGTTTGCCAAAAAATCTGCAGCACATAGCGCTCGGGCGTTTCTATGCTGCGGTTGACTTTAAAGCCCGAAAACCCCTTGGCCTGCGCAATGATGCTGCTGGCGCCGCGTTCGATGGCGGCTTCAAAATCGGCGTTTTGGCCGGGGTGGATACGGATGTCGGCAATTTCAAGAATCATGGTGGGCGCCCCTATGGGGTGGGGAAGAAAGATGGTTAGCGCACCTATGTTAGCGGGCGCGGCTGCGGTTTATGCTCAGCCCATGGAATTTTCACACGCCCCGGACTTGCCGCAGGCCTTGGCAGCAGACGATGTTTTGCGCCCCGATTGGCCAGCGCCTGCGCAGGTGCGCGCGCTGTGCACTACCCGCCATGGCGGCGTGTCCAAGCCGCCCTTCGATCGGCTGAACCTGGGCGCCTGGGTGGGCGACGCGCCCTTGGACCTGGCGCACAACGTAGGCCTTTTGACCGCCACCCTGGGCGCACGGCCGGTGTTTCTGCGACAAGTCCACGGCTGGGCGCTACAGGAACTCGACGCCCAGACGGGCCAGCACCAAGAGGCCGACGGCAGTTTTACGGGCCAGACGGGCCTGGCCTGCACCGTTGGCGCGGCCGATTGTCTGCCGATCTTGCTCTGCCATGTCAGCGGGGGGCGGGCCACCCAGGTCGGCGCCTTGCACGCTGGCTGGCGCGGGCTGGCTGGCGAGGCTGGGCTGGGTGTGGTGGAGGCTTTTTTTGCCTCCGCAGCGGCTTACGGTCGCCCGCCGGATCAGTGGCTAGCGTGGCTGGGGCCGTGCATCGGACCGCAGGCGTTTGAAGTGGGGCCCGAGGTGCGAGCCGCATTTTTGCACGCCGGGGCGCAGGCGGCATCGGCTTTTCAGGCGGCTCCAGGTGGCAAATACCTGGCCAATCTGCCCGATTTGGCGCGCCAGCGCCTGGCCGCCTTCGGGGTGAGACACATCTATGGCAATGACGCAAGGCCGGCGTGGTGCACCGTCGGGAACCCGTTACGGTTTTTTTCCTACCGGCGCGAGCGGGTCACTGGCCGGCAGGTCGCCGCCATTGCCTTGGTCTGAACGGCCATCGGCAATAGGCGCCGCATCGGGAGCTTGCGCGGCCCGAGCGTCCTGCGCTTCTTGGGCCTCCTGGGCCAGACGCAGGCGCCGGCGGGCGGGCGTGCCGATGAAGTACAGCACCAGAGCGATGGGCAGCAGCCCATAGAGCAAAAAGGTAAAAAATGCGCCCAGCAAGGTGCCCTGGCTGCTGGTGGCCTCAGCCACTGCCATCATCAGGGCAACGTATAACCAGGCAATAGGGACGATATACATATTTACAAGTGTTTTGGGGTAAAATGCTGCATCGCAGCAAAATCTGTCAGGCTGGTGAAGGCCAAAGCCAGGACAATCGCTCCATACCACCCATACGCGCGGCATCCGAGCGCACCGAAAGAGGACACAACGTGGACAAGCCGCCGTTTGATATCTGGTCGAAAACCGCCGCCCAGTTCCAGGAGACTGTAAGCCAATCCTGGACCAAAGCCCTGGAAAACTTCAAAACCCTGGACGTAGGTGCGGCCATGTCGACATTGACGCATGCTCCAGCGCCCCCGGCCATGCAATTTTCGCCGGACAAATTGCAGGCCGTGCAGCAGCAATACATGCAAGATGCGCAGTCCCTGATGACCCAGATGCTGAGTGAAGGCGGCGTGCAAATGCAGGACAAGCGCTTTGCCAACCCGGCTTGGCACCACAACCCGGTAGCCGCCCTCAGCGCTGCGGTGTATCTGCTCAATAGCCGCACCCTGATGGCGCTGACCGATGCGGTCGATGCCGATGAAAAAACCCGCAACCGCCTGCGCTTTGCCGTGGAACAGGGCGTCGCCGCCGCCGCCCCCAGCAACTTTTTGGCCTTTAACGCAGAAGCCCAGGAAAAAGCCCTGGAAACCAAGGGCGAGAGCATTGCCAAAGGAATCCAAAACCTGCTGCACGATATGCGCCAAGGCCATGTGTCCATGACCGACGAGAGCGTGTTCACCGTGGGCAAAAATGTGGCCACGACCGAGGGCGCCGTGGTCTATGAAAACGAACTCTTTCAGTTGATTGAATACAAGCCCCTAACGGCCAAGGTGTTTGAAAAACCCTTCCTCATGGTGCCGCCGTGCATCAACAAGTACTACATCTTGGACTTGCAGCCTGAGAACTCGGTGGTGCGCTACGCCGTCGCCCAAGGGCACCGCACTTTTGTGGTGAGCTGGCGTAACCCGGATGCCTCCCTGTCGCATAAGACCTGGGACGATTACATCGAAGAGGCTGTGATCCAAGCGATTGGCGTGACGCAAGACATCGTTGGCAAGCGCGGCACCGACCACAGCATCAATGCGCTGGGCTTTTGCGTCGGCGGCACCATGCTGACCACGGCGCTGGCCGTTTTGGCGGCGCGCGGCGAACATCCGGTGGCCAGCACCACGCTGCTGACCACGCTGCTGGACTTCACCGACACCGGTATTTTGGATGTATTTATCGACGAGTCCTTCGTCAATTTCCGCGAACAGGAAATGGGCGAGGGTGGTTTGATGAAAGGCCAGGACTTGGCCTCCACCTTCAGCTTTTTGCGCCCCAATGACCTGGTTTGGAATTACGTGGTGGGCAACTACCTCAAAGGCGAAACCCCTCCGCCGTTTGACCTTTTGTACTGGAACTCGGACGCGACCAATTTGCCCGGCCCTTATTACGCCTGGTACTTGCGCAACACCTACCTGGAAAATAAATTGGTACAGCCCGGCGCGGCCACGGTCTGCGGCGAGCAGATTGACTTTGGTTTGCTCGATACGCCTTTTTATATCTATGGTTCGCGCGAAGACCATATCGTGCCCATCGGCGGCGCATACGCATCGACGCAGGCATTGCCGGGCAAAAAGCGGTTTGTGATGGGCGCGTCCGGCCATATCGCCGGCGTGATCAACCCACCTGCCATAAACAAGCGCAGCCACTGGATTCGCGCTGACGGCAAACTGCCAGCCAGCCACGCGCAGTGGATGCAAACGGCGGTAGAGCACCCAGGCAGCTGGTGGACGGATTGGGCCCAATGGCTCAAGTCCCACGCAGGCAAACAGGTGGCTGCGCCCAAAGCCTATGGCCGGGCCAAATACAAAGCCACTTTCGCCGCACCCGGCACCTATGTACTGGCCAAGGCCTGAGTAGGGCCAAGGCTTTTCACACACTATTCATTGAGTCGGTTTAACTTTCACTATTTGGAGACATAAAAAATGCAAGACATCGTTATCGTTGCCGCCACCCGCACCGCCGTAGGCAAATTCGGCGGAAGCCTGTCCAAGGTCGCTGCGCCTGAGCTGGGCGCTGCAGTCATTCGCAATCTGCTGGAGCGCACCGGTCTGGCCGCTGACCAGGTGGGTGAAGTCATCATGGGCCAGGTGCTGGCAGCAGGCTCCGGCCAAAACCCCGCACGCCAGTCGCTCATGAAAAGCGGATTGGCTAAAGAAACACCGGCCCTGACCATCAACGCCGTCTGCGGCTCCGGCCTCAAAGCCGTGATGCTGGCAGCGCAAGCGGTGGCTTGGGGCGACAGCGATATCGTCATCGCTGGTGGCCAGGAAAACATGAGCGCTTCCCCCCATGTGCTGATGGGCAGCCGCGACGGCCAGCGCATGGGCAATTGGAATATGGTCGACTCCATGATCGTCGATGGCCTGTGGGATGTGTACAACCAGTACCACATGGGCATCACCGCCGAGAACGTGGCCAAGGCCCACAGCATCAGCCGCGACATGCAAGACGCACTGGCGCTGGCCAGCCAACAAAAAGCCGCTGCCGCGCAAGACGCAGGCAAGTTTGTCGATGAAATCGTGCCCTTTAGCATCGCCCAGAAAAAAGGCGACCCGATTGTTTTTGCAGCCGATGAGTTCATCAACCGCAAGTCCAATGCCGAAGCCCTGGCTGGACTGCGCCCCGCGTTCGATAAAGCCGGTGGCGTAACCGCTGGCAATGCCTCGGGTATCAACGACGGCGCTGCCGCGGTGATGGTCATGACGGCTAAAAAAGCCGCCGCATTGGGCCTGACGCCGCTGGGCCGTATCGCCAGCTTTGCCACCACCGGCTTAGACCCGGCCATGATGGGCATGGGCCCGGTGCCCGCTTCGCAAAAAGCCCTGGCGCGCGCCGGTTGGAAAGCGCAAGACCTGGACTTGCTGGAAATCAACGAAGCCTTTGCCGCCCAGGCCTGCGCTGTGAACCAGCAAATGGGCTGGGACACCTCCAAAGTCAACGTCAACGGCGGCGCGATTGCCATCGGCCACCCAATTGGTGCGTCCGGTTGCCGCATCTTGGTGACCCTGCTGCACGAGATGGGCCGCCGTGGTGCGAAAAAAGGTATCGCCAGCCTGTGTATCGGTGGTGGCATGGGTGTTGCACTCACCATCGAACGTTAATTTGAAATTTGCGTTAGTTTTATCTTAAAAAGAAGGAGACAGTTATGAGTCAGAAAGTTGCTTACGTTACGGGTGGCATGGGTGGTATCGGTACCGCCATTTGCCAGCGCCTGCACAAAGAAGGTTTTAAAGTCATCGCCGGTTGCGGCCCTACGCGCGACCACGTCAAATGGATCGCCGAACAGGCTGCGCTGGGCTACACCTTTTACGCCTCGGTGGGCAATGTCGGTGATTGGGATTCCACCGTGGAAGCCTTCACCAAGTCCAAGGCCGAGCACGGCGTGATCGACGTGCTGGTCAATAACGCCGGTATCACCCGCGACCGCATGTTCCTGAAAATGAGCCGCGAAGACTGGGACATGGTGATCGAAACCAACCTCAACTCCATGTTCAACGTGACCAAGCAAGTGGTCGCCGACATGGTGGAAAAAGGCTGGGGCCGCATCATCAATATCTCGTCGGTCAATGGCGAAAAAGGCCAGGCCGGCCAGACCAATTATTCGGCTGCCAAAGCCGGTATGCATGGTTTTTCCATGGCCCTGGCGCAAGAGCTGGCCACCAAAGGCGTGACGGTGAACACGGTGAGCCCCGGCTACATCGGCACCGATATGGTCAAAGCTATCCGCGAAGATGTGCTGGCCAAGATCGTCGCCACCGTCCCGGTCAAACGGCTGGGCGAGCCAAGCGAAATCGCCTCCATCATCGCTTGGCTGGCGTCGGAAGAAGGCGGCTACGCCACCGGCGCTGACTTCTCGGTCAACGGCGGTTTGCACATGGGTTGATGGGCTGCGGGCATTCAAGCCTTAAGCAAAAAGGCCGACGCTAGCGTCGGCCTTTTTTGTGCGCGGAAGTAATGACTGGCTTAGGCGTTCAAGCCTTTTTGCACCATGTAAGCACACAAGCCATACAGCATGATGGCAAATATTCGCTTGAGCATGACCAGGTTGAGCCGGTGCGCCAGTTTGGCGCCGAGTGGGGCAGTCCAAACGCTGCACGATGCGGTGACCAAGAGGCCGGGCAGCCAGACATAGCCCAGTGACCAGGGCGGCAGAGCTTCGTTGTGCCAGCCCGACACGATGTAGCCGATGGTGTTGAAAAACGCGATGGGAAAGCCCAGCGCGGCGCTGGTACTGACGGCGTTGAGGATGAGCACGTTGTGCGCCACCATATACGGCACGCTGACAAAGCCGCCGCCTGCGCCGACCAGACCGGACAGAAAACCGATGGCGCCACCGGCCAGGGTCTGGCCTTTCCAGCCGGGCAGCTCGCGGTTGGCTTTGGGTTGGCGGTTGAGCAGCATTTGCGTAGCTGAAAAGCCCACAAAGGCGGCAAATATCAACGACAGTGCGCTGCCTTTGAGGATGGCAAACAGCCCAGCGCTGGCCAGTGCACCGCCCAGCGCAATGCCGGGTGCGAGTGCTTTGACAATGTCCCAGCGCACGGTGCCGCGCTGGTGGTGCGCGCGCACGCTGGACAGGCTGGTGAACACAATCATGGCCATGGAAGTGGCAATGGCCATCTTTACGCTGATGTCGGTGCCCACGCCGCGTCGCTCCAGGATGATGCTCACAAAAGGCGCAATCAGCATGCCCCCGCCAATGCCCAACATGCCTGCCAAGAGGCCTGCTCCTAAGCCGAGCATGGCCAGTTCCATCACCATGAGGGGTTCGAACATAAGGGGGCGGGGAAAATAGTGGGGAGAGGAAGTAAAGGTGTCTGCGGTGGGCCACCGGGCCCGCATCCTAAACCGCAGTTTAGGTGGGCGAGGTCAGCACCCCATTGGGTCCATCTAACGCGAGATGATCACGCCTGGGGAGCGATGTTCCAAGCCCTGGCTCAATGAGCATTGGTTCAGGAAATTAAAAACCCGGAGGAACCGCAGACGCTGCCGATTGTAGGCGGCCCCCGTCGGGCCGGCCAGCATTAAAACAACAGGCCGTCGTCGGCCAAAACCTTGTCCAGGCGCTTGATCAGCGGCTCCAGGACCAGGTCGCTTTGGCGGCGGTTCAGTGTGAGTGCCGGTCCGGCCTCCAGGGCCATGTCCGAGGGCAGGGCGTCGTTGTTGGATACAACGTCAAAGGCCAGGTTAAGCGCTGCCAGCACCGCAATGCGGTCACGCGCCCGCACTTTGCCCGCATCGCGGATTTTGCACATACCCGCATCCACGCGCTGCACAGCGCGAAGCAATTGCTCTTCGCCGCCGTCGGGGCAGCCCAAAAGATAGCTTTGGCCCATGATTTGGACTTCGAGTTGCTTCATGACGATGTCGGGTGCATATCGGTGGAGGCTGCGGGAATGGGCGCTGCGCCTTGGGGAAGGCGGTCGAGCAGGGCATCGACCCGAGCGCGGGCCGCCGCGAGACGCGACTTGAGCGAATCGCGCTCCTGCGTCAGCGATTTCACTTGTTCGGCGAGCAGGGCATTGGTACGGCGCAATTCCTCATGGCGAACCAGCAAGCGCTCGACGCGCTCGGCAATCTGGTCGATGGGGGAGGCCTGGTCCATGGCGCCCATTGTAGTGGGCCTAGGCAAGCGCTGCGCCCCGGCCTACAATGGCGGCGTTGGTGCTCGCGCTGTGGTTCACATGGCGCAGTTCAACGGGAAGCAGGAGGGAAGGCCCCGCAAAGCCAACCTAACCTGCGCTGCCCCCGCAACGGTAAGTGGACGAATCAGACCTGATTTAGCTCCCATCACAGCCACTGAGTGCCCTGAACAAGCATTTGGGAAGGCGATGGGAGTCGCGCCACCAGCCCGGATACCGGCCAACAAGGTGGTGGTGCGCGTGCGCATTACCGTAACGCCCATGCGCTGTCGGGGAAGACGGCGAGGGTTTGTTTGATGGTTTGATTCACAATGAAAACTGGTATTTCTGCCGTGCGCTTGGCCGCACTTCCTATGGCTATGGCCATTTCTCTCTCTGGTGGCGCGGGCTTTGCCCAAACGCAGCCCGATTCCACCGACCTACCCCGCGTGCTGGTAAGCGCCACCGGGGTGCAGCAGCCTTTGGCTGATGTACTTTCCTCGGTGTCGGTGATCACCCGCGCGGACATTCTTCGCTCGCAGGCGCAAAGCCTGGCCGATCTGCTGCAAGGCGAGGCGGGCTTCGAATTTGCCCGCAACGGCGGGCCCGGCGCCGTGACCTCCTTCTTTTTGCGCGGGCAAGACAGCATCAACACGGCCATCGTGGTCGACGGCGTACGCGCCCCGGTGGACCAGATTGGCTCCTTGCTGGTCATCGATATTCCGCTGCAACAAATTGAGCGCATCGAAATTTTGCGCGGCAATGCCAGCGCCCTGTACGGTGATGCGGCGGTGGGCGGCGTCATTAGCATTACGACGGTGTCGGGTACGGGCGCTGCGCAGGCCTCGGGCGCGGTCACCCTCGGTGCGCGTAACACGCGCGAGCTGCAGGCGGGCTATGCCGCCGAAATCGATGGCCTGCGCTTGAACCTGAGCGCCGGGCAGTCGGCCTCGGATGGTTTTTCGGCCATGAACACCCAGAAGAACACCAGCGCCAATCCGGACAAGGACGGCTTTAGCAGCCGCTTTGTGGCCCTGAGTCTGGCCAAAACACAAACGGCGGACCTGCGCTACGGCCTGCGCTACCAGGCCAGCAACTCCAGCGCGGACTATGACGACGCCTGGGGCGCGCCCACCGATATCAATGTGTTCAAAAAAGACACCAGTAACCTCAGCGCCTATGTGCGCAATGCCCTGAGCACCGATTGGACCAGCACGTTGCAGGCATCGGTCTCCAACTTGCGTTACGAGGACGCCAAAAACGGGGTTATCTACACGGCAGGCGACTGGTCCTATAAAAACGGCGTTTCCACCGGCACCCAGCGCGAACTGCGCTGGGCCAACGACTACCAATTGGCAGCGGCCACCTTGCTGCGCGGCGGCGTCGATTATTTTGATGCCAGCTACAGCGGCCAAGGCGATAACGCCTACGAAATGCGCAAAACCGGCCGCGCCGCATACGCCGGGCTGACGCACATGTTGGATGCCTGGACGCTGCAGGCCAACGCCCGCACGGACCATCTCACCACCGACAAACCCAGTGCGGGCGCAGCGGCCACCAACACCCAGGCGATCAACTCCAGCCTGCTCGGCCTGGGCTACCGCCTGGGCGGCGCGTGGCGCTTGAACGCCAGCCTGTCCACCGGATTTCGGGCACCCACGGCCTATGAAGTGGCGGCAACGCCGGCAATCAAACCCGAAATCCACCGCAGCCAGGAACTCGGTTTGGTCTACGCCCAAGCCGACACCTACGCCCGCCTGGCCTTCTTCGACACGCATACCGACGACGCCATCAACTCGGACGGCGGCTGGCCGGAAAAATACGCCAACGTCGGCCGCGTGCAAAACAAAGGCCTAGAGGCTGCTCTCAAAACGCAGCTCGCGGGCAATGCGCTATCGCTTTCGCTGGTCTCGCAGGATCCGCAAAACCTGAGCACCGGCCAGCGCCTGGCCCGCCGTGCCCGCAACTACGCCAGCCTGGATGTGTCGCGCACCGTGGCCGGCTTTGCGCTGGGCACCAAAATCTATGCGGCCGACGAACGCAAAAACAGCGACTATGACAAAGTCATCCTGCCCGCTTACACCTTGTGGTCCTTTTATGCCAGCAAAGCTTTGGACGCCGCATGGACGCTGCGTGCCCGCATCGACAACGCGTTTGACCGGCAATACGAACTGGCCAGCGGCTACAACACGCCGGGCGTGGGCGCGTTTGTGACGCTGCAATACCAGCCCAAATAAGGCCATGTCGGACTTGTTCCCTCAGCGCATCGTCTGCCTCACCGAGGAGACCACCGAGTGGTTGTACCTGCTCGGTGAGGAGACGCGTATTGTGGGCATCTCGGGCTACACGGTGCGCCCGCCCCGGGCGCGGCAGGAAAAGCCCAAAGTCAGCGCATTTTTGAGCGCCAAAATCGACAAAATTCTGGCCTTGCAGCCCGATTGCGTCCTGGGTTTTTCCGACCTGCAGGCCGACATTGCCTCGGCGCTCATCCGCCAGGGCGTGCAGGTAACGGTGTTTAACCAGCGCAGCGTGGCCGAGATTTTTTCCATGCTCTACCAGGTTGCGGCCATGGTGGGCCAGGCGGCGCAGGGGCTGCGCCGCATAGAGGCTATGCAGGCGCACATCGCTGCGGTCGGCCAGCAGGTGCAAGCGCTGCAAGCGGCCGGTGCGCGCCGCCCGCGCGTGTATTTTGAGGAATGGGATAGCCCGCAGATCAGCGCTATCCGCTGGGTCTCGGAGTTGCTTGGCCTGGCTGGCGGTGACGATATATTTCCCGAACTGGCGCAACAATCTTTGGGCAAAGACCGCATCATTGCCGATGGAGCGCAGGTGCTGGCGCGCGACCCGGACATCATCATCGGCTCCTGGTGCGGCAAAAAGTTCCGGCCGCAGCTGGTGGCCCAGCGCACGGGCTGGGAGGCGATGGCAGCGGTGCGCGGGGATCAGCTTTTTGAGATCAAGTCCCCGCTGATTTTGCAGCCCGGTCCGGCCGCGCTGACCGAGGGGCTGGACGCCTTGCACGCGATTTGCGCGGGCTGGATGCGTGCCCAATGGGACCCGGAGCGCGCATGAAGCAAATTATTGGTATGTTGTACGGCGCCCTGGTCAGCACCTTGGCGCTGGCCGGCGTGCAGATTACCGACGACAAAGGCCACGAAGTGCGCCTGGAGCAAGCGCCCAAGCGCATCGTCAGCCTGTATCCCTCACTGACTGAGGCGGTGTGCGCACTGGGCCGCTGCCAGGACCTGGTCGGCGTGGACCGCTACTCTAATTTTCCGGCCTCGGTGCGCGCTTTGCCGCAGCTTGGCGGTGGGCTGGACCCGCAGATTGAGGCGGTTTTTGCGCTCAAACCCGATCTGGTGCTGGCCGCTAGCTCCTCGCCCGGGGCGGATCGTTTGGCCGCGCTGGGGCTCAAGGTAGTGCAGCTCGAGCCCAAGGACTATGCCGACACCGTGCGCGTGCTGCGCACCCTGGCCACTTTGCTTGGCGTGGCTGATGCGCAGCCGGTGATTGACAAAATCGACGCCGATTTCGCCGCCGCCCAGGCCCAGATGCCGGCGCAGGCGCGGGGTAAAAAAGTGTATTTCGAGGTCAGCACCGGGCCGTATGCGGCGGGCGCCTCTTCATTTATCGGCCAGACTTTGCAGCGCCTGGGGCTGGTCAATATTGTGGGGCCCGAGCTGGGGCCTTTCCCCAAAATCAACCCCGAGCTGGTGGTGCGGTCCCAGCCCGACATCGTGGTGGTCGCCGACAGCAGCTTGGCCGGTATGGCCGAGCGCCCCGGTTGGGGCCAAGTGCGGGCTTTGCAAGCGCACCGCGTCTGCACCTTTAACAAAGACGATGGTGACGTGCTGGTGCGCGCCGGCCCGCGCATGGGCCAGGGTGCGCTGCGCTTGGCCCAATGCTTGCGCCGCTTGTACCCTCCCAAGGACAGCCTATGAAACACTATTTGTTTCATAGGCCGCTGCACCTGGGCTTGCTGTTGGGCCTACTCACCTTGCTTTTGCTGGCGCTGGGCACGCTGGCGGGCAGCAGTGGCATGGACGCGCTGCCCTCGGTGCTGCGCGCTTTGCAGGCAGGGGCCGATGACGATGGCCGCATGCTGGCGCAAATTGTTTGGCAAATTCGCTTGCCGCGCGGCGTGGGCGCCTGGCTGGCCGGTGCTCTGCTGGGCCTGGCCGGTGCGCTGGCCCAAAGTGTGTTTCGCAATCCGCTGGCCGATCCGTATTTGCTGGGCAGCGCTTCGGGCGCGTCGCTGGGCGTGTGTTTGGCGCTGGTGGCTATGGATGGGGCGTTGATCAACGTCCATTGGCTGG
>Ga0209084_1002716_pt1 | contig 13493 bp, 14 predicted proteins | sample C_130820_MF_Meta_FD_187309 | JGI IMG/M metagenome (GOLD analysis project Ga0209084, IMG submission 187309) | Freshwater microbial communities from Lake Croche, Canada to study carbon cycling - C_130820_MF_MetaG (SPAdes) (version 2) | ecosystem: Environmental > Aquatic > Freshwater > Lake... | reverse complement strand
TGGTGTAGGTGAATTATATGAAATCACTTTTGTGAATCAAAATAAAGATTTCTTTACTTTAGGTAGAAAGATTCCTTATTTCTATGAAATTCAACTTGAGAAGTTCCGTTACTCACAAGAAGTTATTGATACTGGTGTACCAGACATTGATGAGGTTGTAACAAATTCCGCATACACAATTGACCTCAGTATTAATAGAATTACTGGACAGGGAAATTATGAAATGCAAGAAGTTGTGTTCCAGTCACTTGATAATACATACGCAAATGCTCACACCATGGCCACTGTTCAGAATTGGTTACCATTAGCAAATACTTTATCTGTTTCCAATATTTCGGGTGAATTTTCCAACAATCATATCATTATTGGGCATTCCAGCAATGCAAGATACACACTAATTACATTTGACCCAATGGATGTCAGTATCAAAAATGAACCTTATGATAATAAGATTATTGAAACAGAAGGTTCTATTTACATAGACAACTCAACGAACAACCCATTTGGTTCATTATAATGGCAGTCACAAATCAAAATAGAGTAATCAGAAAGCTTATTGTCGCATTTGGCAATCTGTTCAATAATATAAATTTGGTCAGATACAATAAGGATGGAACAGAACAAGAAAGATTCCTTGTTCCTATTGATTATGCACCAAAAGAACAATATGTGATGAGGTTACAATCCGATCCAGATTTGGATAAAAAAGTGCAAATGACACTTCCTCGTATCAGTTATGAAATGATGGGATTGACATATGATCCAGAAAGAAAGCAAAATACAAACATTAAGAATTTTGCACAATCATCATCACAATATCTGTCACAATATAATCCTGTTCCTTATGATTTTGATTTTTCATTATCAATCTATACCAGAAGTCACGAAGATGTACACAGTATAGCGGAATGTATTTTACCATTCTTTACTCCAGATTTTACACTTAAAGTTAATTTAATACCGGAAATGGGAATTGTCAAAGAAATTCCTATGGTATTAAATAATACGGAGCGAGAAGTTACTTACGAAGGAACAAGAGATTCCGATCCAAGAATGATAATTTGGACTTTGAATTTTACACTCAAAGGTTTCATATATGGAAATGTTGTTAATGCTTCCAACAATATTATTCTACACGCATACACCAATATATACGATTACGATACAAATAATCTTTTGGTAACGATGCTTACCGAACCTTATCCATTTACTACGAATGTTGCTAACACTTGGGTGGCGAACACTATAATAACCGAAATTTAAAATATGAGCAAATTTGAAAAGAGTATGGAGGAAATATTTGACCTTGAGCCTTTTAATGGTAATCCAAATATTGACCAAGATAAAAAGGTGTCATTAGTTCCAACACCTATTATTGGTGAACCAGATTTATCTGAAGATTTGAATGATGCATACCAACAATCAAAAGAAAACCTTCAAGATATAATTGAACAAGGCAAAGAGGCAATGGAAGAAATACTCCAAATTGCTAAAGAAGGTCAACATCCGCGTGCTTTTGAAGTATACGGAACACTACTAAAAAATATGGTGGATGCCAACAAAGAATTGTTGAACATACAAAAGCAAATGCGTGATATGGACAATAAGAAAAAGGATACTGGTGGCACAACAATAGACAAGGCTATATTTGTTGGTTCTACAACTGAATTGAATAAATTATTGAAAGGTAAAGTTGATTAATGGCAATATCACAACTCAATTCTAAGGATTCTTACCGAGACAACCCACTTCTCAAAAAAATCGGTGTAAATGTTAATTACACCGAAGAACAAGTTCAAGAATATATTAAGTGTTCTAAAGATCCTATCTACTTTGCGAAAGCATACATCAAAATTGTTAATGTTGATGAAGGACTCATTAACTTCAAAATGTGGGATTTCCAGGAGGAAATGCTCAAGAAGTTTAAGGATAATCGATTCGTAATTACCAAATGTCCTCGGCAGGTCGGAAAGTGTTTGCAACTAAATACTCCTATAAGGTTGAAAAATAAATCAACTGGTGATATGATAGAGATCACTATAGGAGAATTTTATGAACAACAAAAAGCAAAGTTATTACGAAAAAAACAAGAAGAAAATACTTAAACAACAACAAGATAAAAGAAATTCCAAATATGAAGGTCTTGTTGAAGGTTACGATTATATTTGTTGTAAAGAATGTGGTTTTAAATCCTCAGAATTAGCAACACACATTATCAATAAGCATAATATAACTATTGATGAATATAAAATTAAACACAATGTATCTTCAGTCAAGGCACAAAAATCAATTGATAGAGTAAAAGGAGAGAATAATCCGGCTTATCAACACGGTGGCAAATATTCACCCTTCTCTGAAAAATATATACACGGAACCAGTAATATAGAAAAGACCAAAAAGAAGGCCAAAGATAATAAAACAAAAGATAAAGATAATACACAAATTGAATATTGGTTAAAGAAAACGAATAATGATAGTATTGAAGCGGAAAAACTATTATCAGAAAGGCAAACCACATTCTCTCTAGAAAAATGTATAACTAAGTATGGTCAGGAGGAAGGAACCGAAATTTGGTTAAATAGACAAGAAAAATGGCATAAAAGTTATAAAAAATCAAATTTTTCCAAAATCTCTCAAGAATTGTTTTGGTCAGTTATTAATAATATAAACATTATTACTGATATATATTTTGCAGAATTGGACGAAAATAAACAAAAAGATTTGTCAGGCAAAAATTACGAATACACACTTAGATTAAATGAAAAAGTAATAAAACCGGATTTTATTGATTTAAGTCAAAATAAAATTATTGAATTTGATGGAACTTATTGGCATGAAGTTAAAAATAAAACATATTCTTTTGGGAATAATCCGGATAATATAAAAGATACTTTGATTGAAAATAATGGTTATATTGTTATACATATAAATGAAAAAGATTATAAAAAAGATAAACAAGGAACTATTGAAAAATGTTTGAACTTTCTGAAACAATAGAAAGAAAATTCGTTGATAGTATTGAACTTGATGATGGATGGGAAATAGAATCCGATACTGGTTGGGTTCCAATCACACACATACACAAAACCATTGAATATGTAGAGTGTATTGTAGAAACAGAAGATGAACAATTAATATGTGCAGACACACATATATTATTTGATGAAAACCTAAATCAAATATTCGTTAAGGATTTATTACCAAATAAATCTTTTGTAATGACAATTGATGGTCCAAAATTAGTCAAAAATGTAACACAAACAAACACAAGTTCAAATATGTTTGATGTTACAGTCAATTCAGACGAACATAGATTTTATTCAGGAAATTTCTTATCTCATAACACCACCACAACAGTTGCATATCTTCTTTGGGCAACAATCTTTCAGGATTCACAATCAGTTGCAGTGTTGGCCAACAAAGGTTCTCTTGCAAGAGACATTCTATCCAAATATCAGTTAGCATATGAAAACTTACCTATGTGGTTGCAACAGGGTGTTGTTACCTGGAACAAAGGTAATGTTGAACTAGAAAATGGTTCAAAGTTACTAGCATCATCCACATCATCATCAGCTATTCGTGGCGGCGCATTCAATATCGTATTTTTGGATGAGTTTGCTTTCGTACCTTCAAATATTGCACACGAATTCTTTAATTCTGTTTACCCTGTAATATCATCCGGTAAAACCACCAAGATTATTATTGTTTCTACACCTAATGGTATGAATTTATTCTACAAATTATGGATGGATTCTATTGAAAAGAGAAACAACTATGTTCCTTTTGAAATACATTGGTCCCAGGTTCCTGGTCGTGATGGTGAATGGATGGAAGAAACCATCCGAAATACATCACAAAGACAATTTGACCAGGAATTTAATACAGAATTTTTAGGCAGTTCAAACACACTTATCACCGGTCAAAAATTACAAACAATACATTACCAAAATCCGATTGCAACACACGATGGTATAAACATATATGAACATCCTATTGTTTCCAATGATGAGGATATTAAAAAAGACCATATGTATTGTATTTGTGTGGATGTATCGGAAGGTAAGAACTTGGATTCATCAACATTTTCGGTTATTGATATCTCCAGTACGCCATACAAGCAGGTCGCTGCATATAAGAATCCGTTAATATCACCATTGTTATTACCAACTGTTGTTTATAACGCGGCTAGATATTACAACGATGCATACATTCTCATAGAAATAAATAATAATCCACAGGTTGCTGATATTATTCATCAAGATTTTGAATATGAAAATCTGTTGAAAGTATACACAGGCAATAAAAAACCACAACAGTTATCTGCTGGTTTTGCTCGTGGTATACAAATGGGATTGAAAATGTCTCCTCAAGTCAAAAAAATTGGTTGTTCCAATTTGAAGACATTGATTGAAGGTGACAAACTTATAATTAATGATTTTGATACATATTCCGAATTAACCACTTTTGTGGCAAATAAAACCTCGTTTGCAGCTGAAGAAGACGCAAACGATGACCTGGTTATGTCATTAGTTATTTTTGCTTGGGTGTCCACGCAAAAATATTTTAGAGAGATTGTAAGTCATGATTTGAGAAAACAATTACAACTCGAAAATATGAACCAGTATGATGAGGAAATTTTACCTGCTCCAATTATAGATGACGGTTTACAACACTCATTTGAGGTAATTGATGGAGATGTTTGGGAAAAAGCAGATTCAAATCAACCATATGCTGATTTTATACACAATAAACTATTACGAATGTAAATCTTTAAAAAGATAAATATCGTTATGGTAAAAAATTACCAAGAAATCCGTAATAAATCAAGGAGAAAAAAATGGGATATCAACTATCTCCGGGCGTAAATGTATCTGAAATCGATTTGACCACTATTGTTCCAGCAGTATCAACCTCAGCTGGCGCATTTGCAGGTGCTTTCAGATGGGGTCCGGTTAATAAAGTAAAATTAATTGACAGCGAAATCACCCTTGCGAAAACTTTTGGAACTCCAGATAGTAATTCTGCTGTTTCATTCTTCACTTCTGCAAGTTTCTTAGCTTATGGAAGTTCACTTTATGCTGTTAGGTCAGCTAATTCCAGAACTTATAATGCTGATGCAAATACAGCAGCATCAAATGTTCAAATTGCAAATCAAGATATTTTTCAGTATTCTTATCTGAATACTAACAATGCAAATGCATATGGTGCATTTATGGCTAGATATCCAGGTGAGTTAGGAAATTCTCTTTCTGTAGCAGTTTGTGCAAATACAACCGCATTCTCGACTTGGACATACGCAGGTTATTTCCCATCAGCACCAAATACTTCAGATTATGCAGCTAGATTTAATGTTAGTGCAAAAGATGAAATGCACATTGCTGTTATTGACACATTAGGACGTTTTTCTGGAACAAAAGGAACTGTACTTGAAACTTTCCCATTCGTTTCAAAAGCATCTGATGCAAACAGTCAAGGAAATAGTGCTTATTACAAGCAGGTTATTTTTGATACATCTAAGTATATTTACGCTATTGATCCAACCGACTACGCAAACACAAGCAATACTTGGGGCACTGCGGCATCTTTAGGTAATGCTTATATTGGTGCAAATACAGCACAATTAATAAGTCTTACTGGTGGCTCAGATGGAGCTGTAGTTGATGCTGATATTATAAGAGCTCAAAATTTATTTGTTGACAAAGATGCCTATAACATTTCTTTGGTTTTAACAGGTGATGCATCGGTTGCTGTACAACAGAACGCGATTGATAACATCTGCCTTGTAAGAACAGACTGTATTGCACTAATTTCACCACCACAGAGTGCTGTTATTAATCAATCAGGAAGTGAAACCACAAACATAACTACCTGGTTAACCAATCTGGCTAGAAGCACATCATATGCTGTTGCTGATTCTGGTTGGAAGTATCAATATGACGTTTACAACAATGTATATCGTTGGATACCACTAAACGGTGATATTGCTGGACTTTGTGTATATACGGATACTACAAGAGATCCATGGTATTCACCAGCTGGTTTCAATAGAGGTTCTATCAGAAATGCAATCAAGTTAGCGTGGAACCCGACGAAAACCTACAGAGATTCTTTGTATTCTTCTGGTGTAAATCCTGTTGTTGCTTTCCCAGGTCAAGGTATTGTACTGTACGGGGACAAAACACTTCAAGCAAAACCATCTGCATTCGATAGAATCAATGTTCGTAGATTGTTCATTGTTCTTGAGAAGGCAATTTCTAATGCTGCAAAATACTCACTCTTTGAATTCAATGATGAATTTACAAGAGCTCAGTTTGTTGCTTTGGTTGCTCCGTTCTTGCGTGATGTACAGGGTCGTCGTGGTATCACCGACTTTAAGGTTGTTTGTGATTCTACAAACAATACTCCACAGGTTGTTGATTCCAACCAGTTTGTTGGTGACATATATATTAAACCAGCACGCTCGATCAACTTTATCCAGTTGAACTTCATTGCGGTCGCTACTGGTGTTGAATTCTCCACGGTTGTAGGTACTTACAATTCATTATCTAAACCTAATATTTTTTCGGTTTAATCTAAATACATACAAAGACAAATAGGAGAATAAAATGGCATTTAATGTAGCGGAATTTAGATCGAATATGATTGGTGACGGAGCACGTCCCAATCTATTCACAGTATCTTTAGTTTTTCCAACAATTGCTGAAAATGGTGTTTCAGCGGGTACTAAATCCCAATTCATGATTAAGTCATCACAGTTACCAGGATCTTCGGTTGGTACTGTTCCTGTATATTACTTCGGTCGTGAACTGAAGTTTGCAGGCAACAGAACCTTCGCAGATTGGACTGTAAACATAATTAATGATGAAGATTTTGTTATCCGCAACTCACTGGAAACTTGGATGAATGCTTTAAATAGTCATCAGACCAATGTTCGTTCAGCAACCGCGGTTCAACCGTCAACTTATACCAGTGAAGCTACTGTTCAACAATATGGCAAATCTGGCAATGAACTGAAAAACTATAAGTTTGTTGGTATGTTCCCAATTGATATTTCTCCAATCGACTTAGATTGGGGTTCAAATGATAGCATCGAAGAATATTCGGTAACATTTGCTTATCAGTATTGGACATCTACAACAACTTCTTAATAATGTGTTTTATATGGAGGGCTTCGGCCCTCCGTTTTTGATTTATAGAAGGTAATATGGCAGAATTAAATAAATTTTCACTTTTTGGTTTTACGATTTCTCGTAAAAAGAATGAAAATGAAACATCAGTTCAACAATCATTCAGTCCACCCAATAATGATGATGGTGCATTAACCATTACATCTGCAGCTTACTATGGGACTTATGTTGATTTAGATGGAACAGCAAAAAATGAGGTTGAACTAATTTCTCGATATCGAGAAATGGCAATGCAACCAGAAATTGAATCTGCTATTGATGATATAGTAAATGAGGCTATATGTCAAGATGATGATGGTAAAACAATTAAAATTGTTCTTGATGATTTAAAACAACCTGATAAAATTAAAGAAGCTATCAGGAAAGAATTTCAAAATATTTGCCGGTTAATGAACTACAATAACATGGCCGCAGATATTTTTCGTAGATATTATATTGATGGTAGAATGTACTACCATATTATTATCGACAGAGAAAATCCTTCAGAAGGAATTAAAGAATTAAGATACATTGATCCTAGAAAATTACGCAAGGTTCGTGAAATAAAAAAGAAAAAAGATGAGAACACTGGCGTTGATGTGATGAATGTAATCAACGAGTACTATATCTACAATGATAAAGTTGTCACGGGTTCTTCATCAAACTATGGTCCTGTTGGAGTCCGTATTACAACGGATTCTATTATCGCTGTTGTGTCTGGGCTTATGGATTCTAGGAGGGCTGTTGTCCTTTCTTACTTACATAAAGCAATTAAACCTTTAAACCAATTGCGTATGATTGAGGATGCAACAGTTATCTATCGTATTTCTAGAGCACCAGAAAGACGTATTTTCTATATTGATGTTGGTAATCTACCCAAATTAAAGGCTGAACAATATCTTCGTGATATTATGGTCAAGTACAAAAATAAACTTGTATATGATTCCAGCACAGGTGAAGTAAGAGATGACCGTAAATTCCAATCTATGATGGAAGATTTTTGGTTACCAAGAAGAGAAGGTGGCAAAGGAACAGAAATCACCACACTTCCTGGCGGTCAAAACTTAGGTGAATTAGAGGATGTAAAGTATTTCGAAAGAAAACTTTACAAATCATTGAATGTTCCCATATCAAGATTGGAACCAAATCAAGGTTTCTCCATTGGTCGTGTTGCAGAAGTCACAAGAGATGAACTAAAGTTCTCCAAGTTTGTTGACCGTATGCGTAATAAATTTGCTGATGTTTTTGACCAAGCTCTTCGTGTACAATGTGTGTTAAAAGGTATTTGTACATCCGATGAGTGGGATGAGTTCAAAGAACACATTTATTTTGATTTCATTCAAGATAATAACTTTACCGAACTTAAAGATGCAGAATTGATGAAAGAAAGATTGGGTCTATTAAGTCAAGTTGATCCATACACCGGTCGTTATTATTCGCAGGCTTGGATTCAAAGAGAAGTTTTGCGTATGACTGATGATGAAATCAAACAAATGCAAGAAGAAATTGATGAAGAAAAATCGGTAGGACTAGGATTACCTGTTGAGGTTACCAACCAAGTTTCAGCCCAACAAATGATGGGTGATATTCAAGGTGAACAACAAGCTGCACTGGCACAACACCAGGTTGGTTTAGACCAACAACAAGAAAATCTTTCACCAGGAACATTTGTAAAAATTAAACAAATATTGTAAATAAATATATCTATTTGGAGTTAAAAAATGTCTAACACAAGAAACATCATTGATTTTGCATATAATGACCAAGGTTCAGAAATGCGTGATGCTCTTTATGCAGAAATTCACGACAGAGTAATGTCACACATTGAAGTAAAGAAGCAAGAACTTGCACAATCCATTCTTTCACAGGAAGAAACTGAAAAGGAAGAAGGCCACGAAGACGAAAAGGAAGATAAGGCTCTGGTCAAGAAGATGGTCAAAAAGGACTGTCTCACCAAAGAAGGTATTGATGATAATGAAGATGATTGTGACGAAGATGAAGATGAAGATGAATGGGATGATGAAGCGGTTAAAAGATAATGAAAACCTTTAAGGAATTCAAAGCAACTATCGTGGAGTCCAGAGAAACTCTGGACCCACCAAATATTCTGATTATGCGTAGGCAATCAATCAGACAATATCCAAATAAACAAAGGGTTGCAATGTACTTCGTGGACAAGATTAATAAATACATTACAGTTCCCTATACTGCTTCCCAGTGGTCTTCTTCAGGTCCACCAGTAGAGGAAGAATTCCAATCAGAAGAAGAAACTAAGGATTAAAAATGGCAACTTCAAATACACAACAAACATTAATTGATACAACCAAACGGGTTGTTATTAAACGAGTTGGAATTTTTGATGCTTCCGGAGGCAACGAAGTACAGACAGTAATACTGGACCCAAGAACCTTATCCGGCGTATTAAATGCCAACGGTGCACCATATCTAACAGGAAATACGTTACCATCAGGTTTTGCATCAAATTGTCTGACGCTGGCCAGAGTTGTTTATCATGTAGATTCTGAAGTCGGACATTTACAATTAAAATGGCAAGGTGTTGATGCTGCAAATGACAGAACAATTTTTGCATTCGGTGTTGGTGGCGGGGACACCAATCCAAATGACAATCTTCCTGTGATTACAAACAATTCACCAAACCCAACAGGTAATATTGCAATAACCACTGTCGGAACAACTGCAAATGCAGCATACTCTGTTATTATGGAATTCCATAAAAACGGTTCGTACTTCCAGTCTGGACAATTTAATGATCCTGCCGCGTTTAACTATCCTCCATACGGAGTAACTCCATAATGAAACTAATAAAAGAAATTGTGGAATCGGTCAACTATTTGTTTGAAGAAAAAGATGGAAAGAAAACACTTTTCATCGAAGGACCTTTTCTTGTTGCAGAGAAAGCCAACCGTAATGGCCGCATGTACAAAGAAGATACCATGCGTAAAGAGGTTGGTCGGTACACAGAAGAATACATAAATAAAAACCGTGCCTTTGGTGAACTAGGACATCCAGATACACCATCAATCAACCTAGACAGAGTTTCACATTTAATTGTGGGATTGCGTCAAGAAGGTACTGATTGGATAGGCAAAGCTAAAATTCTTGAAACACCTATGGGTAATATTGCAAGAAACCTTATTGAAGGTGGTGCTCAGTTAGGAGTATCGTCTAGAGGTATGGGTTCTTTGAAAAGTGTTAATGGGATCAATATCGTTCAAGATGACTTCTATCTGGCCACAGCGGCGGATATTGTAGCAGACCCTTCAGCTCCTGGTGCTTTTGTACAAGGAATTATGGAAGGAAAGGAATTTTGGTATGATGTTTCTAGAGGAACTTGGGTTGAAGAGGAGGTTGAACAATTTTATAGTAATGTGAAAAAATATTCACAAAAAGAAATTGAGTTTGTAGGTTTGAAAATATTTGAGAATTTGATAAATGGCATTGGAAAATAATAACAAATATTATTTGTATTGTTTAATTGACCCCATCAATAATTTACCCTTTTATGTGGGTAAAGGATGTGGTAACAGAGCATTTTCACATTTGAAAAATTTAAAAAATGAGAATAATGTCGCAAAACAAAAAACAATAGATATGATTAGATTATTAAATCTTGAACCTAGAGTTGAATTTATAATATCAAATCTGGCAGAAGATGTGGCATATGATATGGAATATATTATCATAAAAAATGCAAAAAAATACTTTGGCATCAATTTAACAAATAGAATTGGAATTTTTAAACCACCCAGCAGAAAAGGATGTAAATTAAAACAATGTTCAAAAGACAAAATATCCGCCTATCAAAAGGGCAGGAAAAAAGGTCCTATGAGTTATGAAACTAAACAAAAACTTTCTGTTATGAATTATGGAAAAGAAGGACCAAACAAGGTGTATGTTGATGTTGACAGTTTAAAGCATAATTATATAGATTTGAACTTTACGAAAAAAGAAATTTGTGATTTATTCAGTATTGGTTTGGGTTCTTTAAATAGAATACTATCCGAAAATGGAATAAAAAAATCAAAACAATGCTTTGCACATTATGCCTCTAGAAAACGAAATATTAAAATATAAAATCAATTTAATATAAATATCCAATATAAAAATCAAGGAGATTTTCGAAAATGGGAAAATTTAATCTGACCGAAGCCGCTAAGGACATTTTAGATGCTAATGTAGCAGCTAAGCAACGTGGACAAGAAAGCGGAGTCGGCGAAACAAAACTAAAATCAACTGTTGCATATGGAACTCACGATGCAGGACTAGTTGGACAATCACCAGAAAAGTCAACTGAAGAATTGCCTGATTATCTGAAAGGTGTTCCTTCTGCTACACCTCCTGGTGCAACTCCACCTGTTGGTTCAGAAAAGGATGGTGTTGGTGCAGAACATCCAAAGAACCAACCACAAGAAAAGGAAGGCCGTTCTGACCTTTTGGTTGCCAAGAAATCAGATGCTACAGATTACGAAAATATTCGTGACCGTGCAAAATATTCGGCTCCAGCACAAACTTTCCATATGAATCCTGGTGCAACATTCCAGTCTTATGGTGAAGATATTGATGCTATGCTTTCTGGTGAAAACCTTTCTGAAGAATTCAAAGAAAAGGCAACAATGATTTTTGAAGCGGCAGTTATTGCTCGTGCTGAAGAAGTTATTGCAGAAGCACAAGTTGAAATGCAAGAACAGTTTGAACTTGCTGTTGAAGAAATCAAAGATGAACTTGCAGAAAAGGTTGATGGTTATCTCAACTATATGATTGAAGAATGGGTTCAAGAAAACGAACTGGCAATAACTAAGGGTCTTCGTGCAGAAATTGTAGAAGATTTCATTGGTGGCCTTCGTAACCTGTTTGTAGAACATTACATTGATATCCCAGAAGATAAGGTTGATATCGTTGAAGAGTTAACCGGTAAGGTTGAAGAATTAGAAGATTCACTCAATGAACAAATTAAAAGTGCAGTTGAACTCAAGAAAGAGTTGAACGAACACAAAAAGTTTGAGGCTATTTACGCAGCATGTGAAGGCCTGACGCAGACACAGGTGGAAAAAATCAAGTCACTTGCAGAAAGTATTGAATTTACCTCCGATGAAAATTTTGCAGTTAAACTAGAAACAATTAAGGAGTCTTATATTACTTCTAGTGTTAGAACTGCTGATAATTCTGCTCTAGACGATGAAGTACAAATCGTAGAAGAAAAGAAAGTTAACAGAGGTTTGGTTGACCCAGAAATGGAAGTTTACTCAAAGACCATCTCACAAACTTTAATTAAATAAATAATATTTTTAAACAGATACTATAAGGAGATTTACTAATGTATCTTACAGAAGAACTTCAAAAGAAGTGGCAGCCAGTTCTGGAACATCCAGAACTCGAAGCCATTAAGGACCCGTACAAGAAGGCAGTTACCGCACTTGTACTGGAAAACCAACAAGCTGCAATGAGACAAGACCGTCAGTCACTTAACGAAACCGTTTCTGATGCTGGTCCTACTAACGTTGCTGGTGGCATTAACAATTTTGATCCTATCTTGATCTCACTTGTTCGCCGTTCACTGCCTAATCTGATTGCGTATGACGTTGCTGGCGTTCAGCCAATGACTGGTCCTACCGGACTGATCTTCGCAATGCGCGCTCGTTATAATGGTCAGAACACTGATCCAGCAAGCACAAGTTCAGAAGCTTTCTACAACGAAGCCAATACAATTTTCACAGGCGTTAATTCATCTGCGAATCCTTATGGTTTCCAAGGTTCACAAGCTCTTGATACAGCTAACTCTTTCCAAAATCCAGCATCTAAGGCAACCACGTCTGGTATCGCAATGCCTACAGCTACTGCTGAGGTTTTGGGTTCAGATAGTGGCCGTGCATTTGCTGAAATGGCATTCACCATTGAAAAGGTAACTGTAACTGCTCAAAGCCGTGCGTTGAAGGCAGAATACTCACTTGAACTTGCTCAAGACTTGAAGGCAATCCACGGTCTGGATGCAGAAACAGAACTGTCTAACATTCTGTCTACTGAAATCCTTGCTGAAATCAACCGTGAAGTTATTCGTACTATCTACACCTGCGCTGTCGCTGGTGCTCAGTATGGTACTACAACTGCTGGTTACTTCGATCTTGACACCGACTCTAACGGTCGTTGGTCAGTTGAACGTTTTAAGGGTCTTATCTTCCAAATCGAACGTGATGCTAACGTAATTGCTAAGCAAACTCGTCGTGGTAAGGGTAACGTTTTGATCGTTTCTTCAGACGTTGCTTCTGCAATGGCTATGGCTGGTGTACTTACTTACACACCCGCTCTTCA
>Ga0209084_1002714_pt1 | contig 13505 bp, 21 predicted proteins | sample C_130820_MF_Meta_FD_187309 | JGI IMG/M metagenome (GOLD analysis project Ga0209084, IMG submission 187309) | Freshwater microbial communities from Lake Croche, Canada to study carbon cycling - C_130820_MF_MetaG (SPAdes) (version 2) | ecosystem: Environmental > Aquatic > Freshwater > Lake... | reverse complement strand
TGAGGAACCTTTCTTTACAGAGGAAGAAATGGAGAAAATTTTACAAGAAGAACCAACTGAAGAAGAGATACAACGAAATTTTTTTACTATAGAACCTGAAACGGAGAATATTTTACAAAATAATGAAGCACTTGAATTTGATGTTTTAGTTCAAGAGGATTCGGAAGTATTTGAACAAGAATTTGATGGATTTGTCCCTGAACCATTTGCAACACCTGAAGAAGTTGTAGAATTAAAAATAGATGAGGATAATAGACGAATGGATATTATCGGTCAGAATGGAAATGAAGGTCTCCATTATGAAAATGAAGAGAATACATCATCCGAACAAGATGATGAAAAAAAAAACTAGAAGAGTCCCTAACACTAACATTGGAGGGATTGAAGGAGGAATTGGTTACGTCAACAATAGAAGATTCATTCCCCCAAGAAATAACACCAACCTTAGAATTGACAGATTCTAAAGAAGAAAATTTATATTGGGAAACAGATGACGTAAATCCAAATTCTATAATTTATGATTTGGAAAATAATAAAACAATTATACCAACATTTGAAGAAGAAATTCTACCTCCGTCTCCACCACCATTACCTGCGGAAAAAATAATATCAAGAAATGTTAGTTCAAGACGTAGAAATATTAGATAACGTCAATTTAAATTTAGTACGTAAAAAATCTAAAAAAACACAAATATTTTTATACGATACCCAACGAAGATTAGATGATTTTATTAATAAAATCAAATATCGTAAGAACGGTTATTATGAAGATATCCCACATTATGTGATATCTAAATTAGGAATGGTTTATCAATTATTTGATACTAACCATAGTTCAAATACATTTAATAACCCTAACATAGATAAAAAACAGATTAAAATTGCCATTGAGAACTTAGGATGGTTGAATAAGAACACCATCACTGGAGTCCTTAATAATTGGATTGGAGACCCATACAGAGGAGAGCCACATATCCGTAATTGGAGGAATCATTACTTTTGGGATACATACTCAGATACTCAAATAAAGTCTCTTTCTGAACTGTGTAGTGACCTATGTGATAAACATAAAATAACTAAACGAATAGTCCCATCTCACGGATACTTTGAAAATGCCCCAAATTTCGTGGGAATAGTATGTAAATCCAATTTTTCAAGTATTTATACAGATATAAACCCTTCCTTTAACTTTGGGGTTTTTTTTAACGATGCAAAAGAAAACTAAAAACGATTACGATGTAACAAGAAATATGTTAAAGACCATTAGGACTATAACACAATCTAAAACATCGATGAGAACATTAAATGAGGTGGCTGAGTTTCAATCACCCGCAGTTGACAAGGCAGAAGAAAATCTTAAAAACGATATCATTGTAGTAAATGATGTTGAAATTAAATTAAATTCACCTGATGAAGCTGATATGACATTACAAGATAGTCAAAAAACAGCCATATCTCAATTGATTGATAATTTCAAACAACAAGTTTCACAAATTGCCGATTTTAATCCCGGTATTACAATGACACCTGACCAAGTTAGATTGGATGGTACATTGACAGACCAAGACATTAGTTTTGTTTTTATTGCAGGTAAAGACGCTGGAGCTTACATCAATGCTGATATGTTAAAATTAGAACAAGAAATTGCTAACGAATTGGAAAAATTAGCTAAGTTTCAAGAAACATTTGAAACGGCAATGAATCCATTAATACAAGAGAGAAAAACTAACTAATAAATGGCACTAACAGATCAAGATAAGAAAGAAATTGAAAATATCACAAGAAAAGAAATTAAAGATTTTATGGACACAACACAAGCCCATAAGATTGTTGTGAAGATGATTCAAGACGAGTTAGGTACAAAAAAGATAGATGATAAAATAGTTGATTTAGCGACCAAAGTAGTGGTTGAATTATTCAAGACTCTATGGCAGAGAAAATCATTCTGGGAAAGTTCTTTAAAATCGGTTAAATAATGGAGTATCTAAAACCAAATTTTAAACATGAGTGGCCCGAAGCCCTTCGTTATCGTGAATTCGAGAAGATGGGAGAAGACAAATGGGTTGAAATAGCTTCTAAAGATTTTGAAATTAGTAATTACAATAGTATTAAAAACGTATTAACTAATGTTGATTTAGATTTTGATACTTTAGATAACGAGAAGAAAAAAAGATTTGAAAAAGATTTTAAGAAGGGTAAAGTAGAAATACCAATAGTGGTTAAATTCAGCGATACAGATTACGATCTTTTAGGTGGTAATACAAGACTTGCTGGTTTAATTGGTAAAGGTATAAATCCAAAAGTGTGGGTTGTGGATATGACAAAAAAGAAGAAAGAAGTAAAAGAAACAGGTGCAGACTCTTCAGGTTCATTTAGTGGACCATTAATGAAAGGAGATTCCAATGTAATTAAAAGAACAATATCTAAAATACCTAATTTTGAACCAAAGGAAGAATTATCTGAAGAAGGTATAATATCAACGGGAGAATTTGATGTCCCTGCGTTCGGTAAATCAACCTCTGGTGGTCGTAGAGACCCATTGAAAATTGATGGACCTGATAGCATCTACAAAGGTAGAGCGGTGAAGGACAAGAATTTCCCTAAATGGGGAGGTCCCGATAGTGTTTTTGTTAAGGTTAAAGAGAAATGTAAAAAGTTTCCATATTGTAATCAAGGTAATACAGGAGCAATTGAATTTGTTCATGAAGACAAAGAACTACAAAAAGTAATAAATGAAATCTCTAAAAAATACGGAATACCACACCAAGAGGTGGAAAAAATCGTATTAAATGAGATTAAAGATATATTTATATAGATATGAAAGTAAGTGAATTAAAACAAATCGTTGAAAACATCGTCTTAGACGAGGTTAGAAAGACAATCATGGAAGAGTCTGAAGGTAAAAAAGAGGTTTATCACATTAAATGTGAGGGTATTCCTTTAGCAACTTTTGAATCTGAAGAAGAAGCAAACGATGCTTTACCTGATTATAAAGATAAACATAAAGATGGTGAACTAATCATCGAAAAAGGAGTTTATGAAAATCATAATGATATGATGGATAAACTTGATGAGATGAATGACCAATTAGAAGAAACAGACAATATGGAAAATACAGAAAAACAACCAATGGAAGGAAATGCTTTTAGTGGGGCATTAGCTGCTGCTAAATTAAAAGGTGAAAAAGAATTTGAGGTTGACGGTAAAAAATATGATGTGGATGAAGAAGAGTGTGATGAGTGTGGTGGTAGTTATATGGAAGAAGATAAAGATGTGTTTGAAAATATGTTAAGGGGTAAAAGAAAACATAGTTATGTTGCGGAAGATAAAGTATGTGAAAAATGTGGTAAAGAAATATGTGAGTGTGGTAGTGGATATATGGAAGAGGAGGATATGACAGAAAACAAACAAATGTGTAATGAATGTGGTGGAATGATGAATGAAGAGGGAATGTGTAATGAATGTGGTACGATGATGTATGAATCTAAAAAGAAAACATTACGTTTAACTGAAAGTGAATTAACAAAAATGATAGCTAAAATGGTTAGTGAGTCTGTACCAGGTTTAGATGCAGCTAAGAAAGCACATTTTGAAAGTGGTAAAGAAAATAAAGCTAATTTAGCTGCGGTTGAAAAGAAAATTGCGGGAATATTAAAATTTGATGGTAATGATAATCCTGAATTTCCAAAGGCAATTGGTAAAGGTGAAAAAGTTGCAAGAAAAAATACATCAGCACAAGAAGATGAAATTAAGAAAAACTTTGCCGGTTTAGAAAATTTAGATTACGATATTGAACCAGACGAGAAATTTAAGAAAAGATTAAAAATGGCTATTGAAGGTGACACTACAATGGGTAACGCACCAACAACTATACCAGCTAAAATTAAACCAAGTAACGGGGCAGATAAAGGAGAAGATTCTAAAGATAAAGAAGGTAATAGTATCCCAACACCTGAGACCGCTAAAGGAATTCAAAAGCAAGTTAAAGATAGACAAAAGGATAAGGATAGTAGAGAGTTATATAACAAACAAGCCGTACCGGTTAAATCTAAATCTATCAACGAAGAGGTTGAAAAGATGAGAAAAATGTTTAATTACAACCAAAAAACTCAATAATATATTCTTTTTCTTTTCATTAATCTTTATATTTGTTTTATAATTGTATTATGGAAAATAAAGAAAGTTATTTAGAGTTCGTTTCATCCGAAAATTACAAACAACAAATTGACGTTTGGTATCGAGCATATAATATCAGTAGAGAAAAGACTGAATTATTTTACGATTTTTTAATCTCACTATATAATTTAATCGATGAAACCTATTTAGGTCCCGATGCGGTTAAAACAACCGACGACCAAATGAAACACTTTACTTGGTGTTGGGATAAAACCATAGACAGTTTTAATAAAGAAAAGATATTTTTTAAAGATAGAGGTAATGCATATGAATATCTATGGAATTTCTATTTAGAAGCTTTTTATTACCCCAAAAATATTGAAACTATAATAAGAATACCAGAATACTTTTATATTCTTTTTGACTTTGTTCATAAGAAAACCAGATCTGAACTGGATATGTTGACGGAATTATACAAATTGTTAGAACAAAACTTGAAAAAGTAAAATTTTTTCCGTATATTACTATTAAAATCGTAATAAAATTATGGAAACCTTAAAAAAAATAGACGAACTTTTCATGAATATGAAAGTTGACACGGAAAAAGTTTATTTAAAAGGCAATAGAAGTGCTTCAATTAGAGCAAGAAAATATGCCCAAGAAATAAAACAATTAATTGGAATCTACAGAAAAGAGATTCTTGATGAAATGAAAAAACACGATGTAAATGTTACAAGTTAAACTTTTTTTCTTTGTCTTAAGTATAATATATATCTTAAGATTTATGGTGGAGTTGGTAATTAGAATTACTCAAGATAACGCTGAACCAATTTCATTATCAAAGTATGAACAATACTTTCATTATGTTGCATTGTCATATATAATAACTTACATTTTAATTTAACATCGTGTTTGAATCAATAAAATCATTAAGACCTCATTTTCATTCTTTAAGAGAAGTACAGAATAACGTTAGTTTAGATATTAGGGTTCCATTGAATTGGAAATATGAAGATATCGCAAAACCATATCGAACTATAACCCTTAAAGTACAAGATAAAAATGATAAATTTAATTTAATCTCATTTATATCACAAGCAACACAAGAAGGTTATGATGTTGTTTTTGCATGTGCAGATGAGATATTTAAATTTAATAAAGAAGAAGAAGAAAAACAAAAGTTATTTCATAAAAAAGTAAAAGAATTACAAGAATTATTCAAAACTGAGTCATTAGACAGATTAAAAGAAATAAATCTAACTGAGAATTATGGACAAGAAATTACAACAGGGATTGAATTGGTTGGACAAGGAGATGAAGAAGGACCAGAAGGAAGTGGAGATACAGAAACTGAGGATGATTGAAGAAGTAAAAAAAATCAATAAGGACGAGTTGTTTAAACCAAAAAAGAAAGTATCTATAGTAGATAAATTATTAAAAATATTAGGTTATGGAAAAAAAAGGTGAGTTATTAAATCAATTAGCAATCGTAAGTGACTTATTAGAAAAGTTAAATACAAATATTGAATCAAAAACGATAATCCTTAATTTAAAAGAGGAAGAATTTTTAAATTCATTTAACACCATTCAAAAAAAATACGGAAGGTTAATTGAAAAACCAAATGAAACGTTTACAATTAAAATAGGTGAGGTAGATATCATATTTAATATGAGTAATGTCTAAACAACTCACGTCTATTAAATCCTTTAGACTCTAACAAATTATATAATTGTTTTCTTTGATAGGTAGTAATGTCTTTGACAAACATAAAGTTTGTCTTTTTCTTTTTAAGGAGGTCTTCTTTTAGTATTTCAAACAATCTATCTACATCATTAAGGTTTTTATTACCATACATTTTAACATCATCCTCAATTTGAACAAATAAATTTTTATTTAATGTGAATATTTGAGTAATTTCTGTAATCGGTGTAATTTTATCTACCATCTCATGATATCTAATTCTTTTCTTTGTTTGGAAATCGTATATTAATTCCTCTTGCCAATATGGTAAAATTTCTTTAATACGAAACTTATCATCCTCAATCTTAGCTTTTGTATTTCTTCCTAAACTATCTTTGACGTATGTTGCGGTTGCCCAACGGTTATTTGGAAATATTAAAGCAATTTCATAAACTAATTCTTGTTTTCTTTTACTACCCTGTTGTTTTAAAAATGGAGGTACTCGTTGAGTCTTAAATTCTCTCCAATATTCATATACGGTAGTTCTTTTCATACAACGGTATAAAACCTTTATTCTTTTTTTATTACAAAAAAGAACTATAAAGTATTTTCCTTTTTTCATAATAATTTAGTTATAAGGGTATATAAACCATATCCACCTAATAAAAACCAAATAATAGTGAAAATAACTATGCCGGTTGATACAAACTCAGTCGTTTTTATAACCTCATCTCTTAAATTTTTTTTCTTACATGTACTACAAGCCATAATAAAATATATACTATTAATTTCTTTTTATCAAATATTTTGGTTATATTTTTTGATATAAACAAATGATTAATGATTAGTTACATAGGAGGTAAAGCACGTATTGGTAAATGGATTGTTCCACATATACCTACGGATATCGAAACATACGTAGAAGGTTTTAGTGGTATGTTTTGGGTATTTTTTAATATGGATTTGAGTAAATTTCCAAATCTTAAAACGGTTGTTTATAATGACTTTAATCGTCTTAACGCCAATTTAATGAAATGGACAAAACAATATGATGTTTTACATCAGGCGTTATCAACGTATCCTTGTCAAACGGTTGGAGTTGTCGATACACCACCTGAATATGAACAAATGTTTAATCAATATCAGAAAGAAGTATTTAATCCTGAATTAGTTATAACAGAAGAAAATAGTTTAGAGATAACTTGTAAATATGTATATGTATTGACACAAGTATTTTCAGGTTCTAAACCAGAAACATCTTCATATACAGACTATAAAGGAGCTTATCGTTGTAAGGTTCTTATTTTTATGGACAAGTTAAAGAACCCAAAATACAGAGAACATATTGATAGAATTACATTTGTTGAAAATAAAGATTTTTGTGATGTTGTAAAACAATACGATTCACCAACTACTTATTTTTATATGGACCCACCATATTGGAAAACTGAAAATTATTATTCTAATCACGATTTTGATGTAAACGACCATATTAGATTGGCGGAATGTATGAAGAGTATTGAAGGTAAGTTTAGTTTATCATATTATGATTTTCCTAAGCTGGTTGAGTGGTTTCCAATAAACCAATTTGAATGGAGAAGAGAAAATTTTAAGAAGGCGGCAGCAGCTAAAAAAGACGGAACACAAAATGAAGGAACGGAATTATTAATTATGAACTACAAGGCACCACAAGTTGAAGGTAAAATAGAGAAAGTTAAAAGATTAGCTAAAGAAAAAATAGAAAGAGATAAGAAACAAAAATTAAAGAGAGAAGAAAAAGAATTAAATAATAAATTAAAGGATATAAAATAAAAAGCATGAGTACAGCATGGTATGTGGTAAAAGTTTTACCAGGTAAAGAAAGGTCATTAACAGAACAATTCAATAAAGACATTGAATTAGGTAGAATTTCAAATATTATAAGATTTATATGTCCCACTGAAAAAGAATTTGTTGTGGTAAAAAATAAAAAGGCTTTCAGAGAAAAAGTTCTTTATAGTGGGTATCTTTATTTTGAATCATTAAAACAACTACAACAAGATGATTTAAAAATAATTTCATTACTACCAAATATTATGGGAATGATAGGAGATAAGATGCCGATGTTATTAAAAGATGCCGATGTTAGACGTATTTTAAAAGATGATACATTAGAAGAACATATTGAAAATAAAAAATTAAGATTTGAAGTTGGAGAATCAATTATAGTATCAGAAGGTCCATTTGAAAATTTTAATGGTATTATTAAAGAAGTTAAAAGTGACCGTGTCGATATTGAAATAAAAATATTTGGAAGAAATACGGCCGTTTCATTAACTTTGGAACAAATAAGAAAACCTTAATGGCTAAAATATCACCTGAAGTTTTAATATATATACAATCTGTTAAAAATTATTTTGAATCAAATAAAGAAGCAAAAGAATATTTTTTAACTAATTCTAACGAAGAATTGTTTTACAAACATATGACCGAAATTGCTCAAAAGAATTACACTAAAAATGGGGAGGCAATTTTAAATAGAGAACAATTTGAATTACTTAGAAAAACAATTAAAGCAATAACAGTTGTAGATAAGAAAAAAGTTGAAATTAAAAACGAAGACTTTGATTACGATAATGGGGTATTCATAGGACTTCCTTTCCCAAATTTCGGTATGATATGTCTTAATTAAAAAAAATATATGAACAAAAATTTACCAAAAGATTATCCACTATACGATGCTGTTTATGGTGGGGATATTCCAACAGAACAATATTACGTTGTCAAATTTGATAAACTACCATCTAAGTATCTTGATAGTAGTATTAATTATGAACAATCTGTTACAGAAGAACTTTTAAAATGTGGTTTTAAAGAGATAAAAAGGGTTATGGTTTATAACAAAAGACACAACTCATCAACACAGTCTTTATATATTAATGATATCACAGAAATCTTTATCAAAACATTTAAAAATAACGATGGTATAAAAGACCCAAAAGATACTCTTATTCAAATGGAATTTTGTTATGATGTTGTTAAGGGTGATATTAAAGACCAATTAGATTTCAACGTATTTCAAAATTACGAAAGAATAAAAAAGAAAGCTAATATCCAACTTGTTAAAAATGATATGGGTCATTTGGATACGGAGGAATATGATTTATATGTTCCACCTACCGATTTGGAATTGAATTACGGAGAGGAGTTTATTAAAATACACGATGTAATTGTTGAAAGGTTAAATTCTAAAAACGATAAAGGAATTATTCTATTACATGGAGACCCTGGAACTGGCAAGACATCTTATATTAAACATTTAACCAGTTTAGTAAAAGAAAAAGATATTTTATTTATTCCACCATCTATGGCGGAAATGTTATCTGAACCATCAATTATTCCTTTTTTAATGGATAATAAAAATTCAATTTTAATAATTGAAGATGCTGAAAGAGTTATATCTGATAGAGAAGGTAATGGGTCACCGGCTGGAGTATCAAATCTTCTTAATCTTACTGACGGTATTTTAGGAGATTGTTTAAATATTCAAGTTATTGCGACCTTTAATATGAAAAGAGAAAAGATAGACCAAGCTCTTCTTCGTAAAGGTAGATTGATTGCCGAACACAAATTTGAAAAACTTTCAGTTGATAATACAAATAAATTATTAAAACATTTAGAAAAAGACCAAATAGTTAAGGAAGGTATGGTTTTAGCTGATATTTATAACATAGACACAGAAGTCTATAAAACATCCTCAAAAGGGAATAAAATAGGATTTTAAAATTAACAAATGGAATACGTTACATCTGCACAAGTTGCACAATTACAATCAGAAGGAAAAAAATTATTGGTTCAGTACACAGCCGATTGGTGTGGAGAACCATGTGAATCATTAACACCAAGATTATCTGACTTGTCTAATCAATATTCAGATGTTACTTTTGTTAATGTAGATTTAGAACAAAACCCAAACGCCGTTTTAGAATTAGGAATTGATATTGTTCCAACTATAATGATATATAATGGACAAACATTAATTAATCGTTCTGTTGGTGCAAATAAAGATTTTGTTTATGGTGAAATCTTAGATAATTTGTAAATGGAACTTTTTATTTTTACATTAAATGATTGTATTCATTGCCAAGATTTAAAAACAAGATTAAGTAATGTTAAATTATCATTTAAAGAGTTAGAAATTAATAAAAATAAATTATTTTGGGACGAGGTAGTTAAACAGACAGGAGAGGATATTGTTCCAACTGTTTATATAAAGGAGGATGAAGGTAAAAAAACACATATTTTTATTCCCGGCAAAGACTTTAATAACGGGGATGACGCTATCAATATCATAAAAAAATACATATTATAAAAAAAAAAGGGTATAAACCCTTTTTTTTATGCCTATTAATAGAATAAAAGTATTTATGTAAAAGACTTTACTTTTACATGGCACTACAAAGAATAAATTGGACTCAGATTGAGACAGAAAATGTTAGTACAGGTACCACGATAGATCTGGGTTCATCCAATACTCCGTTAAATGCAGTATATACAGATAACTTATATGTTTCGGGAACAAGTTTATCTACCTTAATATCAGCTGGCGGTAATGGCACCTCTGGAACTTCAGGTTCTAATGGTGCTTCAGGTACATCAGGTTCTAGTGGTTCATCAGGTTCATCAGGTGCAAGAGGTTCTTCAGGAACTTCAGGAACATCAGGTTTATCAGGAACAAACGGTTCTGATGGTACTTCAGGTACTTCAGGACAAAGGGGTAATGATGGAACTAGTGGTTCATCTGGATCTTCAGGTCAATCGGGTACATCAGGTACATCTGGTTCTTCAGGTCAAAATGGTTTAAATGGTTCTAATGGTACTTCAGGTTCTTCAGGAACATCAAGTAACGGAACATCAGGAACAAGTGGTTCTAATGGATCTTCAGGTTCATCAGGAGCAAGAGGTTCTTCAGGTACATCTGGATCCTCAGGAACATCAAGTAACGGAACTTCAGGTACTTCAGGTACTTCGGGGTCTTCAGGTCAAGCGGGTACATCGGGTACTAGTGGAGTTTCTGGTACTAGTGGAACTTCAGGTACTAGTGGAACTTCCGGTTCTAACGGTAGTTCAGGTTCATCAGGAACACAAGGAACTTCTGGAACATCAGGTTCTAATGGTACTTCAGGTTCTTCAGGACAAGCGGGTACTTCAGGTACATCAGGTCAAGCAGGTACTTCAGGAACAAGTGGTTCATCTGGTTCCAACGGGTCTAGTGGTTCATCAGGTTCTTCAGGAACTGCGGGAACTTCAGGGTCTAGTGGTGCGAGAGGTTCTTCAGGTACATCAGGTACAAGTGGTGCAATGTATAAAACACATTCAAGTACCCTAATTACAGATATTGATGAATTTGATGGAAATACAATATATTTTGATGTTGACGATATTAATTTATCATATACTGTTGGACAAAAAGTAATTGCAGCATATGATGTAAATGATTATTTAATTGGTAGAGTAGTAAGTTATAGTAATAATCGATTATACATATTAATTGACCAACATGGTGGTGGTAGTACACACGACGATTGGTTTATTAATTTATATGGTGGAACGACCGTCATTTCAGGTGGAACATCTGGCGGTGGTGGAACGGAATTAACGGTAACTGACGGATCAACATCTGTTAGTAGCGTAAGTAGAATAAGATTTAGTGGAGCGACCGTTACACAAACAGGTACGGGACAATTAACAGTAACAATAACGGGAGGAGGTGGTTCTGCGGGAACCGCAGGTACATCAGGTTCTAATGGTTCATCGGGTTCTAATGGTTCTTCAGGTTCTAGTGGTTCATCGGGTTCATCGGGTGTTGCTGGAACTTCGGGTAGTTCAGGTGTTGCCGGTTCTTCAGGTACGAGTGGTTCTTCAGGACAAGCAGGTTCATCAGGAACTTCAGGTTCTAATGGTAGTTCAGGTTCTTCAGGTTCTAACGGATCAAGTGGTTCATCTGGAACTCAAGGAACTTCTGGTTCTTCAGGTTCATCAGGACAAGCAGGTTCTTCAGGTACGAGTGGTTCTTCAGGACAAGCAGGTTCTTCAGGTACGAGTGGTTCTTCAGGACAAGCAGGTTCATCAGGAACTTCAGGTTCTAATGGTTCATCAGGTTTATCAGGTACTAATGGTTCTTCAGGAACGTCAGGTTCGCACGGTACATCAGGTACATCAGGTTCTAATGGTTCATCAGGTTCATCGGGTATTGCGGGTTCATCAGGAACATCAGGTGTTGCCGGTTCTTCAGGTACATCAGGTAGTTCAGGACAGGCAGGTACAAGCGGAACATCAGGTGTTGCCGGGACTTCAGGTACATCGGGACAAGCAGGTTCATCAGGTTCTTCAGGTACATCAGGAGTTGCTTCAGGTGTCCCAAGAATGCATCAAATTACCCTAACATATACATCGGGTGTTATGGATGCTCTTACATCTGCAACGACGATAGGACCAAATGGTGAAAATAAATCAACATTAGAAGGATTGGGTTGGGTTTTTACTAAAGTAGATGGTACAACATTAAGTATAGGTAGACCAGCTGGTTACAGAGTTCAACCAATTGTTAATATTATGACACATGGTGTTAACTCAACTGAAGTTTGGAGTAAATCACCAACGGCGGTTAATACAAGTGGACAATACGCAAAACAAACTTTATCAAGCGGAGAGTGGACTACATTAACATTAGGTGGATTAAATAGTGGTAATACTGGACTTGTAGGATCAGGTACCACAACATTAACAATAACATTTGGTTTAATTTCTTAAAAAAATAATATATAGTAGAAATGTCAGTACATATTCCAGAAAAAATATTAGTAGGTAAAATAAGATCAGGAACTCCATCAGTACAATCTTTTTGGAGTGGAGGACCATATGATGGTGCTCCATTATCATATTTAGCTACATTTGAAATAAATAGCGTATCTGCTGGATATCCTGGTTATTATAATAATAGTACATTATATACGGCTAACGATATTCAAATAGGTTGGCAATTTCTTTTAACTAATGGTAAATGGTATGATATTGTTGCTGTCACAGTAAATAATGATAATGAGGCAATATTAGAAATTAAAGATACTGATTTAAGAATATTAACAAATGACGCGAACAATGACCCACCAAACAACGGTCCAGATGAAAATAGTTTTGGTATATTATTTCCATTAGTTAACGGAGTTCCACAATTATCTAGTTTATCAAAAAATTCGGCAGCTTTCCCAACGGATAGTTATTGGATTGATGATATACAAGCTGCAGCAACAAATTATATGGTTGCCAACGGTGGTGGAGGTTCAGGTTCTGCGGGTACGGCAGGTACTTCAGGAACTAGTGGATTAGATGGAACATCGGGAACGAGTGGTGTTGATGGTGTTTCAGGAACAAGTGGAACTTCAGGTTCTAGTGGTTCTACAGGCACATCAGGAACTAGTGGTACATCAGGAACTTCAGGTTCTAATGGTTCATCAGGTACTTCAGGTGTTGATGGTGTATCAGGAACAAGTGGTACATCAGGGACTAGTGGTTCATCTGGAGATAGTCTATTCGCTCAAACAGGTTCTTTTTGGGCAACAACAAACAACATACAGATTACAGGTTCGTTAGATATCACCTCAACATTAGGTATAACTGACGCAAATATTATAATGACCGACAGTTCTTCATTATACATGACGAGCGG
>Ga0209084_1002711_pt1 | contig 13510 bp, 5 predicted proteins | sample C_130820_MF_Meta_FD_187309 | JGI IMG/M metagenome (GOLD analysis project Ga0209084, IMG submission 187309) | Freshwater microbial communities from Lake Croche, Canada to study carbon cycling - C_130820_MF_MetaG (SPAdes) (version 2) | ecosystem: Environmental > Aquatic > Freshwater > Lake | place... | reverse complement strand
ATTTTTATGAAATACTGCTCCATCTGATTTCCGAATTATTCCATTTTTATCTGCTTCACTTTGATGTTCTAAATGATGAACCTCAGATCCGATTGCTCCACATTTTTCACATTTTCCCATCACTTTTTTTGCATTGAAATGTGATGTCTTCTGAGACAAAACAGATAAACCTTCTGGATGATATTTCATTCTTATTTGATGTGCTAACTCCAAGAAATCTTGCGGCAAATTCAGCGACCTACACACTTCTAAGCCATACATATTTGTCCCCGGACCTTCTTTTAACTTACGATCATAAACTAAGACATCATTTTCTTTATCATAAATTACCTCCATATGGTTCAATGTAATTTGGTTGGCAAGATTTTTTATTTCATCGTACTCCACAATCTCGTGCAAATGTGTTGCAAATATAAATGTGCTTTTCTTTGTACAAAGTTGTTGAATACCTGCCACAAAAATACTCTGGGCTGATATGCTCTCAGTTCCTGAGCATAACTCATCTCCCAAAATAAGGCTGTCTTTATCTGCTAGGCGTAAAATTGTTCGTAGTTCAGACATTTCCACAGCAAATGTAGATAGACCTTTGAAAATATTATCATTACCTATGATGCGAGTAAATATGTATTTATATGGTTTTAATATGAATTGAGAGCAAGGAACATAAAGACCAGCTTGGGCCATTATAACAGCTATACCAAGTGCCCTTATCAGACTCGTTTTACCGACTGCATTTGTTCCGTATAATAGCATACCGTCTTTCTCTCCATTTATCACTTTCCCTAAGCAAATATCATTTGTCACATATATTTCCGACTGCTGGATTTTCTCTATCAAACAGTGACGTAATCCGTGCGCTTGAACAAATGATTTTTCTGCATTGTTATCTATTTGGGGTTTGCAATAATTATATTTTTGGGCAATAACCGCTTTCGTAAAAATCACATCTACTAAAATAACAAAGTCAATAATCCCTTCAATCTCGGGTTGATATTTTTCCAACTGTTCCAAGATACCATTATAAACACTACTTATGATATCTTTCAGCTTCAACTTAATACTAGTTATATTTTTACATAATCCATTTATTTGACTACTTACCATACAATCATTACTTGCACTTTGGGTTGCAAAAGATATTTCATCTTTATTCACTTTCAAATGGTATATTTGTGATTCATTATATTTTAATAAAACTTCGTCTTGACTATGATTGACCTTTTTTAAAGCCTCCTTCAAAATAGCACATCTTCGTTTTGTAGCCACCAAACTAAAACTATTTTTCTCTGTTTCGTGTAATTTCACAAAATCGCTGGACTTAGTTGTTGCCTTTATTTTCTCAGTTTTACCAATCATATCATTAAAATATTCGCGAATACTATTCAGTATTTCAAAAGACTCAATCAATAATTGTGACTTACTATCTAACTCTGTATTGATACCTAGTCGTATAAAATTGGTTTCAAATTGTTGAATATTATCAATAGATGCACATAGTTCAATATTCAGATTCTTCTCCAAAAACTCTATCAAGGTTTGACAATAAAGAGAGACATTTCCATTGTTTGAAATTGGCTTGTCTTTTTGCAAGTATTCTTGCAAAACTTGATCACTCTTAAATGATTCATACAATTCCTTAATAGTATGCAAATTCTTAAATACTTGACTCAGTGTCTTGGGCGGTATCTTTTTCATAATAATTTGCCGATTCACCTTATGGATGTCTTTAATTGTTCCCAGCTTTTGTCTCAAAGATTCAAACTCTTGAGTTTGGGTTCTCAAGTACGCAGTTAAAATATGTTCGGTTATATTGTATTCTGACTGCAAATATGCAGGTTGGGTTGTTGGGTTCAAAAACAAGTATGCAAAACGCCGCCGTCCCATTGGAGTTACACAATGGTTCAATAGTTTTACCACAGAAGAATACTTCCCATTATAGTCATTATCATCGTCAATAATATTGAGCTGTTTCAAAGAGTGATTCGCCAAAACGAGGCGATCACTGCAGTTCTCAAACATTGGCTCCATAATCTTGCTTACCAAATAGGGGTTATGTTGATAAACAAAATCCAGTAAGAAACAATAAGCCTGTGTGGCATAGACCTTTTGGAAAAACTGCTCACTATGATCTGAATGTGTAGTGTATTTATCTGGGAAGAATTTATCAAGGATCTCTTTTTGATAAACTTGTTTCTCACAATTGAATGCCTGTTTCACATAATTTGATTGTTTACTTTGAGTTGTTTCTACTAAACTAATTAGATGTACACTATTACATTTTATATTTGCATAATTGATTATGAGTTCCATCTCTTCTACTGAGCTATGCCCAACTAATACAACTTCACTTGGTTGATAAATAGATACAAACCTTTCTAATTCATCAAATGTTGTAGGATTTTTGATGTAATTCTCTGAAAACTCAAAAATAGAGGAGGAACCAGTATATATATCAATATTGGCAATTCCAATGTATATCATTTGTTTTGATTCACCATTTCCACCTTTCAAAATTTTTTGTAAGAGAGAAGACGATGTGTTTAAGTCTAGTGTGTGGACCCAAATACACAATATATTATTCGTTATCTTTGGAGATTCAATTGAAAAAAAAGTACCAGGCGACCAAATTCCAGCCAAACTACGCGTTGTATTTTTTGCCTGTTCGTCTTGTGTATAAACCGCAACAGTATAGGATTCATCTTGAAGCTTCTTCAAATATTTATCAATTTGTGAAAGAGAGAACCCTGCCATAATGACGTTTTGATTACCAACACAAATATTCTTCTCTGCAATGTTAAGGTCACATATTCTGGAAAACTCACAAATATTACTGCCTTTAATTTTACCAGTTATTGGATCTTGGGTTCCATATACTTCAAAGAAACTACCGACTTGCATTAAAACAAGAGTTTTCTCTCCATATTCCTCCTTATAATGTTTTGTTTTTTCAAAATAGTCTTTTACTAATGCCATTATAATATCTTTTATTGTATATTATAATAGTTAATACAAAGTCTTTAATCTAGTTTACAATTGTTTTATCTTTATCAAGTTGATTCAAGCACTACGAAGTCTTCATCTGGCATACCTATTGCAAGTGTAAGAATCCATTTTTTTATATAATTAAATGTTTTCTTATCTATAAAATTCATTTGATAATAGAGAAATTTTAAAATAGTGAGCATCCATATTGCGTAAAATGGTAAAATTGTTTTTTTCAAATGCTGTCTCAATACATCTTTCTTGTATTTTTCATCATAAATGGAGAATTCCACTTTGTATTCCTCATTTGGTGCTTTATAATAAATTTTTTTACCATAAATCACTTTATTATTATCGTGTATTCTCCATATAACATTTTTAAATCTTTCTTTTGGAACATCCAAAAAATGTTGTAATTTATTAATAATACTAGTTGGATTATCAGTAAAAATATCCACATCAATGTCACTTTTTCCTTCAAAATAGTCACGCCTTTGAACGCTGCCATAATAAAGAAGCTTTGTATCCAAATATTTACTCAATTCTTTAAAAAATGTTTCTACTTTTTCAGGTAATTTATTATTAGTAGTTTCCATACTTATTTTAAGATCAGATAATAAAACATTAAAATAAGTTTTTGAAATTTGTATTTTTGCGTTTTAAATTTTATATAAATAGATTATTCATTATCAGTGTCATTCAAAAAATTGTGAAGGAGAGTGTCTTTATTAATATTGATAATATCTCCTGACAAGATCGCACTTTCATATGTTTTACGCAATACATCATTAGGTGCATTACTACCGACTTTCAATAATCCATGCTTCTTCAAATAGTTCTTAACTTCATTGATTGACTTCTTTTTCAAATCCTTATGTGCGTTGATAACATTTTTTCTTGTGTTTTTATCTTTGATAAGGACTCCCACTTTTTTATAAACTTTTGATTTACCTAATGTGTATTTTCGTTTGATTGTACGCTTAATAAATCTCTTTGTAGATTTGTCTTCTTCATCTTGTTTTTTCTCAGTAATCAGTAATTGTTGTGGTTGTGGTTGTGGTTGTTGCAATTGCTGTTGTGTAGATTGCACTATAGTTTGTATTGGACTTTTTTCACTGTATTGGGTTATTTGTGAAATATTCATATCTTCGTGTCTTTTAAGTTTTTGCTTCAAAAGCTCTAGTCTTTTTCTCCTATTATTCATAACTGTTTCTACAGGAGGGACATTATTCACAAGTTGTTGAGACATAACAAGCGATTGAGGTATATTTAAAGGTGCTTGTTGTTGATGATAAACTGATTCATTGCGCCGTGTAATATTATTTACTGTTCTGTATGTAGGTTTGATTCCACCCTTCAAACAACCGTATGGAACACTATCACTGATTGAATAATTCAAATTGAATGATGCATTTTGAACAGGATTAAATATTGGCACAGTTGGCTCTTTCAACTCTTCTGGTAGTTCAAGTTCAACATAAGGTAAAATCTGACCTCCGTATACCACAGAATGGTTTTTAAGCGTCTTATTTGCCAAAATAGTTTCCATTTTATGTTCCATTGCTTTTTCATATTTTTTCTTGTCATTATCTTCCTTTTGTTTCTTTGATAAACTATTTAAATAATTGATGGAATCGTAAAATTCGTCATTGAAACTTGTATTTGCATCTGGAATTTCATTTGTAGTAGACTCATTGATTGCGTTTTTTTGATTATCATCATATTCTTTTTTCTCTCTATTTTTATGTGCCTTGATACGATTCAACAAATGACGTTTTAAAGAATTTGGATTTATTATTGGTTTTTGCATTGGCTGTTTTTCTGAACTCCGATTTTTCTTTGTTTTACCTCCAATATTATTGAAATATTCTGTGTTTATTTTTATAGTTTTGCTATTTGTTGATGCCATTTTGATAATTATTATTATTCATTATTATTATTAAAATCATTTTACGAAATTATATAAGTAATAAAATCATAGATATAACATACTCAATCTATTAGAATGATCTGCTTCATCCTTCCTATTTTTGACATCATCTATCTTCAAAAAATTCTCAAAACCTTTTTCTAAATCTTTCTTATCTAACCTTTTCTTATTTTCAGATGATTTTCCGAAAATTCGCCTTCCGTGTGCAATTTTTGCCTTGGCTAAAACCGTTTCAATATCCCTTCCATAATACTTGAAATAAACCATATTTTTTTCAAACCATTTTGAGTCAATATTTGGATCTATTGTCCATCCAATTTTTTCTACTTTTTTTATAAAAATTTCATAAAGCTCTTTGCCATTGTATTGACCAGTTTTAAATCTCCAATTAAATCTAGATTCAAGACCTTGGTTATACGCAAAAAAACACTCTTTTAGTTCAGATTCATATCCTGCAATAATAACCATCAAATTATCTTTATGATTGCTTAAACCCTCGCACAATGTGTCAATGCATTCTTTTGCAAACGAATCACGCTTCTCTGAGTTTCCAAGAGAATAAGCCTCATCTATGAAAAGAACGCCTCCTAGACACTCTTTAATCAGTTCATTCGTTTTCATCGCTGTTTGACCAAGATACCCTGCAACAAGGTCTGTGCGAGTAGCCTTCTTGAATGTACCTTTTTTCAAAATATCTAGTTTGCAAAATATCTTGCCTATTAATTTGGCGACTTCTGTTTTTCCTGTTCCTGGTGGACCATAAATAACTGTATGCATAAAATCGCCAACTACTCCATTGTTTGTCGCCCTATGTAAGTCTTGTATAAAATATAAGATCTGATCCAGAATACTTTGTTTCAATTCTTTCATTCCAATCATATTATTTAATCTTTTTAGATAGGGTTCAATCCTATGAAGTGAAACCATATTAATATTATATTCCTTGGTTTCTGAAAGTGGATTCTCTTTGATAAGTTTCAATAAGTCATCTATGTTATTTATATCTACATTGATTTCAATGAGTTCTTTTTTTATAGGAGAAATTGAATTGCGGGGATTTTTTAATGGACAATATAATTTTTTATTATGATGGGTTGGTCTTGCCATTAAATGAGAATTGTTATAATAATTAGGGTCGTATTTTTCGCGACTATATTTCAAATGATCTTTGTAGTTGTATCCAAAGTTCATATTAGAATTTTCATATGTAGCGTTTATTTTTTTTAGGAATTCAGACAACTTTACCTTTTCTGTTTCTGTTTCTTCTTTTGTTTTTATTTTTATTTTGCTTTTATTTTCACAACAACTGTCAGATTTTTTGCATTCTGAAGGGAGGTCTTGATCTAATGGGAGGTCTTGATCTAATGGGGGGTCTTGATCTAATGGGGGGTCTTGATCTAATGGGGGGTCTTGATCTAATGAGTGCTTACTTTCAACTTGTAAAGGGTTTTTATTATTTTCATCAAGAAAATGAATGACTTCTTTCATTGGTATTCTTTTTACATTGCTTTTATATTCTTTATTTTTATATTCTCTCAAATTCAATAAAATATATTTGAAAAATTAAATATTAAACTCTTAATCATCTATAATTTATACTTGAATTTTTGATGTTAAGAGAGAAAACAGACGATCATAATCCAATAGTAATTCATAGTTATTTGTCAACATTAAAAACTATTCCCAAGTCTCCTGGTTTTGCCGATTTTTTACGAGGTTCAATTACATTATATCAATATTCAAAAAAATATGATTATATATTGTATTTTGATAAAGATATTCATCCAATATTTAAATATTTAAAACCCAAACCATATTTTATAACTGATGATTCTAATATGGAAGTTCAAGAAATATTGCCTCCAAACAGTTATCAAAATATTGATAAAATGATTTGTGATCAGTTTGAATCAGGGAAGTCATTTTCATTAATTACAAATGCATTTTATTCAAAAGATAGTGACGGAAATGTTTTCAATTTTGGACCAATATATTATGAAACCAAGACTTTTTTTAAAAACTTATTACAACCAAATTTTTTATTGGAAAATAAATTATTTATTGTATTTGATCGTTACTATAATATTAATCCAAATACAGATTATAAAGTCATCCATTTGAGATTAGGTGATCATTATATTTATAGTCAAAATAATTTTGATAACTCTGAATTATTATTATTATTAAAAAATAAAATTTATAATTTATTGAATTTGGAAAAAAATTTAGATAGTAAATTTATATTGATTACAGACTGTGACCAAATTGGTAATGCACTCAAAAATATTTATCCTACTTTAGAATATTGGTCCAATAGTAAAACACATCTTGGTGATTTTAAAAAAATAAATTGTGATATATCTGATACATTGATTGATTTTTTCATATTATCTAGAGCCAAAGAAATTGTTATTTTTTCAATCTATGAAGTTGCGAGCGGTTTTTCTACACTGACTTCTCTCATTTTTGATATCAAAAAAAGCAATTTAATGGACTATTAGTTTGACTTTTTGCATTTCTATTTGAATAATAAATCACTATGAAAACAATTTAAAAATAAATTGAAATGATAAATATCTAAATGAATCAGTCACACATTATCACACAACAAGTAATAAAACAAATGACATCTAAGTCCGATAATTTTGACGTTCATAATGATCAATATATAGAAACCCCGTGGTCTATTATTGAGTCTTACTTCAAAGGTCAGCATTTGGAGAGGCTCGTTAGACACCAGTTAGAATCGTATAATAATTTTGTAGGATACCAAATTATTAAAACCATAGAAATGTTCAATCCTGTCCACATTGCTTCCGAACAAGATTATGATGTCAAGTCTGGAAAACACGCTCTAGAAATCTTTGTTACTTTTGAAAACTTTCATATGTATCGTCCACAAATTCACGAAAACAACGGTGCAACTAGTCTTATGTTTCCGCAAGTGGCGCGTCTTCGCAACTTCACTTATTCGTCTGCTATGACCGTGGATATTAATATTAAGTTTGTTGTTAGAAATGGTGAGAACCTAGAAAATACACAGACTTTTTACAAGAGTCTGCCCAAAATTCACATTGGAAAGATGCCGATTATGTTGAAGTCCAGCATTTGCGTATTGAATCAGTATAAGCACGTGGAAAATGTACACACTGGAGAATGCAAATTTGATGCAGGTGGTTATTTCATCATCAATGGTTCAGAGAAGACTGTATTAGGTCAGGAACGCGCTGCAGAAAATCGGGTATATTGTTTCAATGTGAAAAAAAATAGCACAAAATATTCTTGGTCTGCCGAAGTAAAATCTGTTCCTGACTTCAAGTGTATTTCACCAAAGCAGATCAACTTGTATTTGTCATCTAAGAATAACGGTTTTGGGTGCCCGATTTATGTACAGTTACCTAGATTGAAGCAACCCATTGCACTATTTGTTTTGTTTCGCGCCCTTGGAATAATTTCTGACCAAGAGATTTGCGAGAAAATTTTGCTGAACTTGTCTGGATCCAAAGAAAAAGAGGTGCTACAAGGACTACGTGCGTCCATCATTGATGCAAATGGTTATTTGACGCAAGAAGAATGCATCAGACACATTACTACTCAAGCAATGTACACTCCAATTAATATGGATAAAGAAACTGGTGCCAAGAAAAAACACGAATTCACTTTGGATATTTTGAAAAATGATTTATTTCCTCACTGTAATGGTCCTGTTCAGAAAGTTATGTTCCTTGGTTATATGGTGTATCGCCTGTTGGAGGCAAGTTTTGAATGGGTAACACAAGATGACCGCGACTCTTATCTAAATAAACGCGTTGATCTGACAGGCACGTTACTTAACAATTTGTTCCGTAACTATTTCAACAAGTTGGTAAAAGATATGGAGAAACAGGTCATCAAAGAGATAAATACAGGCTCGTGGAAATCAACAGATGACTATTTGCGTATCATCAATGAGACCAACATTTATAAAATTATTAAGTCCACTACTATTGAGAATGGTATAAAACGCGCTCTATCTACTGGTGACTTTGGTATTAAACACGTAAGCTCTAACAAGGTCGGAGTTGCTCAAGTATTAAATCGCTTGACTTATGTAGCGAGTTTGAGTCATTCAAGGCGCATTTCTACTCCAACAGACAAGAGTGGTAAATTAATCCCGCCTAGAAAATTGCATAGCACGACATTTGGTTACATTTGTGCTGCAGAATGTTTTGACCCAGAAACCCCAATTTTAATGTGGGATGGAAGTTCCAAACGCGCTGGAGATATAGTAGTTGGAGATGTTCTTGTTGATGATCTTGGAAATCCAACACAGGTGAGAACAACTTGTTCTGGAGAAAAAAATATGTATGATGTCGTTCCAGAGAAAGACAATTTTATGAAACATCGCGTTACCGACAATCATATATTGACACTCAGAATTCGTCAGCATAAATGTATCAGAAAATCAGAAAGAACAAATAGAAAAATTAAGTATGTTGTTAAGTTTTTGAATAGAAATCAATTAAGGTTTCAAACAAAATATTTCAATTCTTTAGATGAAGCAGAAGAATTTGTCAATAGTTTTGATGATGACGATACTCTAGACATTACGATTGAAAAATATTTAAAACTGAACAAAATTACAAAAGAACATTTGGTTCTCTTCAAAGTAGAAGGAATTGACTGCAGTAAATTCAGCTTAGTAGAAACCGGAGTTGGTCCTTTTGTTGGATGGCAACTACACGATAAACGGGGTAGATTTTGTTTGAAAGATGGGTTGGTAGTTCACAATACTCCGGAAGGTGCTTCTGTTGGTGTAGTAAAAAATTTGAGTTATATGACTCACGTGACCATAAACTCCAACTCAATGCCGATCTACGAATATATTATGCCACATATTTTGGAAATTAGCACTTTGAGTCCTGAGCAAATGTATAACAAAACCAAGGTCTTTATTAATGGTTCGTGGATTGGTATCAGCGAGGATCCTCTAAACTTGTACAATATGTTGAAGGACAAAAAGCATCGTGGCATCATCAATATCTATGTATCAATTGTGTTTGACTATAAGAGAAATGAAATTCGTGTTTGCAATGATGGTGGACGTATTTCTAGGCCTTTGCTCCGTGTCAAAAACAACAACATTCTTGTGAAGAAGTCTATTATTAGTCAATTAAATGCTGGAACCCTCACTTGGGATGATTTGCTAACGAACTGTAAGATTGATGAAGCCATTTTGGAATACATTGATCCTGAAGAGCAAAGTTGGTCTCTTATTGCTGTAAAACCGACTGATCTTATATCAACTGATGGAACTGAGGAGATTCGCAAGTATACGCATTGCGAAATTCATCCTAGTACAATATTTGGCATATTGGCTTCTTGTATTCCATTTCCGGAACACAATCAATCGCCTAGGAACACATATCAGTGTTTAGATTCAAATGAGTTTGTTCTTATGGCAAATGGAGAAAAAACTAAAATAAAAGATATTAAAATTGGAGATGAAGTTATTTCATTTGATCCGGTAACAATGAAAACAAATATAACTAAGGTAGAAAATCATTATGTTCGTAAAACAGATAAAAAAATATTCAAGCTAAGAACAATTAGTGGTCGTGAAATAATTGCAACAGAAGACCACAAATTTATGACTTCTAACGGATGGAAAGAAGTAAGAGAAATAATTCCTAATTTTGAATCTGTAAAAATTGGAATATTTGCAAGCCAGTCTTATTGCAACAATTCTGTAACAGAGATTAAATCTATATTAGACCAAGAAAAATTTACTGAAATTATGAAATTTCATTCAATGAAAGAATCTATGGTACAAAATTATATTAAAATAATGAAAGCTGGTGGAATTCTTCCTTTGAACAACAATAACCCTAAGTTGCCAGTTATTGCAAGAATATTTGGGTTTATTCTTGCAGATGGTTCTATTAATATTTATAACAGACGTGGTTATAATAGTATTGAATCTTCGTTTGATTTTGGATTAATAGAGGATTATAATAATTTTGAGAATGATGTTGAGTATTGTGGGTTCAAAAGATGTAAACATTATGAAGGCACAAGAGAATTCAATGGTGTAACTCATCATACATTTGCATCACATCACGTAGGTTCATTACCTGCACTTTTAATTGCACTTGGAGTTTCTTATGGTAAAAAAACAGAAACAGAAAGAAATCCCATCCCAGATTGGATTATGAATGGTTCAATGCTAGTTAAAAGAGAATTCATAAGTGGATTTCAAGGAGGAGATGGTTGCAAAATTAGATGGAACAAAATGAAGAAAGGATATAACTTTATATGCGCAGAAACTTCTCAACAAATAAATCCTATTTTAAAAGACAGTTTGATAAACTTTATGTCACAGTGCGTAAAAATTTTGAATGAATTTGGAATAAAAACAAAAGAGGAAATTTCCGAAAAAATGATTGAAGAGAAAAGAGTTAAGGTTGCTTTTAAAATATTGGATAACCAAGAAAATTTGATTTCGTATTTTGAAAAAATTGGTTATAGATATGCAACGACAAAAAATGTGCATTCTGCTGGAGTAATTGAATATTTAAAATTTAAAGAAGGTCTTTTCCAAAAACGCAAATTGTTCGTTAATAAAATTAGAGATCTTGGAGACAGAAAATATTCAAATTCAAAGATATCAAATGAATTAAATGTTCCAGTAAGTTATGTATCAGATATATTAAGAAGTTATAGAAACAATAGAGTAATATCTTGTCCAAACTTAAAAAAAAATAATGTTGAGGATTGGTTTGAAAATATTAAAACCTCTGAAAACTGTTTGTTTATTCCAATTGAAAGCATTATTGAAGTTGAAAATAGATTAATATCTGATATAACTGTAGAATCAGAGAATCACAGTTTTATAGCAGGAGACAACTTCTTATCAAGCAATTGCGCGCAAGCAAAACAGGCAATGGGTGTCTATGTGACCAATTATGCAGAGCGGATGGATAAGACCGCGTATGTGTTGAATTCGCCTATGAGACCGATGGTGGATACACGTGTAATGGATATGATTCATATTAATAAGATTCCATCTGGATGTAATGTGGTTGTAGCAATTATGACGCACACTGGTTATAACCAAGAGGATTCACTGCTCTTCAATAAGGGATCTATTGATCGTGGTTTGTTCCAGGCAACCATTTACCACACAGAGAAGGACGAAGACAAACAGAAGATCAATGGCGATGAAGAGATCCGTTGCAAACCAGATGCTGCGAAGACCAAGGGAATGAAGTTCGCCAATTACAACAAGGTCAATAGCAAAGGTCTCATTCCTGAGAATACACTAGTGGAGAATCGTGATGTCATAATTTCAAAGGTGACACCAATTAGAGAAAATCGCAATGATCACACAAAGGTCATTAAATACGAAGATCAAAGCCGCATTTACAAAACAGATGAACCGACCTATATTGACAAAAATTATATTGAGAGAAATGGCGATGGGTACAATTTTGCCAAGGTCCGACTACGCGCTGTAAGAAAGCCAGTAATTGGTGATAAATTCTCCTCTCGTAGTGGTCAGAAAGGTACAATTGGTAATATTATTCCCGAGGAAAATATACCGTTTACAAAAAGTGGACTGCGTCCTGATCTCATTTTGAATCCTCACGCCATTCCATCTCGTATGACGATTGCTCAGTTGAAGGAGACTTTAATGGGTAAGGTTTTGATTGAGCTAGGCCTATTTGGAGATGGAACCAGTTTCGGAGATCTTGATATTGGAATAGTTCGCGAAGAATTAATGAAGCTTGGCTACCAAAGTACTGGTAATGAAGTAATGTACAATGGTCTTACTGGAGAACAAATAGAATGTGATATCTTTATTGGACCAGTGTTTTACCAGAGGTTGAAACATATGGTCAATGATAAACAACACAGTCGCGCTATTGGACCGATGGTCAACTTGACCCGCCAACCCGCTGAAGGTAGAAGCCGAGATGGTGGTCTAAGATTTGGAGAGATGGAAAGAGATGCGACGATTTCACACGGGGCGTCGCGTTTTACCCGCGGTCGTATGTATGACGCATCAGATAAATATCAAGTTTATACTTGTAAGAAGTGTGGGCTTATTGCAGCATATAATGACCAAGTTCATATTCATCGGTGCAGAACTTGTGATAATCGTACAGAGTTTGCTTATGTGGAGATTCCTTATGCTTGTAAGCTGCTGTTTCAAGAGTTGATCACTATGAACATTGCGCCCAGAGTGATAACAGAAAATTAGATAAACCTTCCTATTCCACCTTTCCGAAAGGTGGAGCCAAAATATAAATTTAAATGTTTTGCTCAACTTTTTGAAAAATTGGTTATAAATAAATTTATAGAGAAGCTCCCGACTAAAGTGGGGAATACTTCAATTTTTGTCAATAACAACTTCTTTTGCTACATTAGTAATTATTTTTCCATAATATTTCTCATCTTCTTCTTCATCTATCCCACCAGTGCATTTATTCACAATTTTCATATATTGTTCGTTTTTCTTGTTTCTAGCATCTTTTGCCTCTGGATTTTCTATTAGCCATTGATGGATCTGTTTGAAATTCTTATCGGCAATATGCCTGATAGCTAATGTTGTTTTCT
>Ga0209084_1002709_pt1 | contig 13513 bp, 10 predicted proteins | sample C_130820_MF_Meta_FD_187309 | JGI IMG/M metagenome (GOLD analysis project Ga0209084, IMG submission 187309) | Freshwater microbial communities from Lake Croche, Canada to study carbon cycling - C_130820_MF_MetaG (SPAdes) (version 2) | ecosystem: Environmental > Aquatic > Freshwater > Lake... | reverse complement strand
GCCGCCGATGACCAACTCGGCATCGAGCACCGCGTCCTCCAGGTTTTGCACGCTGCTGTAAAGCGTGTGGATGCGGTTGCCAAAGACCAGATCGAGCTGGCGCAGGCGGTCCACATTGCGGTCGATCACCGTAACGCGCGCGCCCATGCCGACGGCCATTTGCAAAGCGTGGGTGCCGACCACGCCCGCCCCCAGGATGACCACATGCGCCGCAGGCACGCCCGGCACGCCGCCCAGCAATACGCCCATGCCGCCTTTGGACTTTTCCAGGTGCGCCGCGCCCGCTTGCACTGCCATGCGGCCAGCGACCTCGCTCATAGGCGCCAGCAGGGGCAGGCCGCCGTTGGCGCCGGTAATGGTTTCGTAGGCGATGCACACCGCACCGGACTGCACCAGGGCCGCGGTCTGGGCCGGGTCCGGGGCCAGGTGCAGGTAGGTGTACAGAATTTGGCCGGGGCGCAGCATGGCGCATTCCTGGGGCTGGGGCTCTTTGACTTTGACGACCATGTCGGCCTGCGCAAACACGCTGGCCGCATCGGGCACCAGCGTGGCGCCAGCGGCTTGGTAGAGCGCATCGGACAGGCCAATGGCCTGGCCCCCACCGCTTTGCACCAGCACGCTGTGGCCGTGGCTGCACAACTCGCGCACGCTGGCGGGCGTCAGGCCGACGCGGTATTCGTGGCTTTTGATCTCTGTGGGCAGGCCGATGTGCATGCAGTGTCTCCGGTAGTTGGTGATGTCCGGCAGTGTGTGTCAGGCCCCCAAGAATGAACAGTTTTATGAAAATTAAGCTACATTCATTAGCATTGCTAATAATTGAAAGCCCATGCCTATCTTTGATCCCCACGCGCTCGAGTGCCTGGCCGCCATCGTCGAGGAAGGCAGTTTTGACCGGGCGGCGGTGCGCTTGTCCATCACACAGTCGGCGGTCTCGCAGCGCCTGCGCACGCTGGAGATGCAGGCCGGTGCGGTGCTCATCGTGCGCACGCGACCGCTCAAGGCGACCTCGGCAGGGCGCTATTTGCTCAAGCACGCCCTGCAACTGCGCCTCTTACGCGCCGACCTGGACCGCGATTTACAAGCCCTGGCCCCGCGCGAGGCCCACAGCGTGCAGGGGCAGGAGCGCATGGCCATCGCCGTCAACGCCGACAGCATTGCCACCTGGGTGTTACCCGCCCTGCAAGGGCTAGCGCAAAGCGGCATGGCGCTGGAGATCATTACCGACGACCAGGACTTCACGCACGAGTGGCTGCGCGAGGGCCAGGTGCAAGGCTGCGTCACCGCGCTGGCCAAACCGCTGCGCGGCTGCCAGGTGGTGCAGCTGGGCGTGATGGACTATGTGGCCGTGGCCAGCCCCGCCTACGCGCAAGCGCACTGCCCTGCCGGCCTGAACGCACACGCCCTGCGGGACATGCGCTTTTTGGCCTTTAACCGCAAAGACGATTTGCAAGCGCGCTTTGTGCGCAAGGCCTGTGGCCTCAAAAATCCTGGCTTGCAACAAAACTTTCTGCCCAGCGCCCACGGCCGCGTGCGCGCTGCGGTGGACGGCTGGGGCGCCACCGTGGTGCCGCTGGTGCAGGTGCAAGCGCTTTTGCAAAGCGGCCAGCTCTGCGACCTGGCGCCCACGGTGCGCTTGCCCGTGGCCTTGTACTGGCATTGCTGGAAGCTGGAGTCGGCGCTGCTGCAGTCGCTCACCGCCGCGCTGCGCCGGGGCGCCGCCCAGGCGCTGAAAGCCTAGGCGCGGGCAGCGGCCTGCGCCACCCAATCGGGCAGCTTGAGCCGCTGCACCTTGCCCGACGGGCCGCGCGGCAAATCGGGCACAAAGTAAAACAGCTTGGGTGTTTTGTAGCGGCCCAGGTGCTCGGTGCAAAAGGCGCGCAGTGCGGCCTCGTCGGCGCTGGCGCCTTCGCGCAGCACGATGCAGGCCATGATCTCCTGGCCGTAATGCACATCGGGCACGCCGGTGGCCGCGGCGTCCAGCACCAGGGGGTGGCGCAGCAGCACTTCGTCGATCTCGCGCGGGGCGATGTTCTCGCCGCCCTTGATGATCAGCTCTTTGATGCGCCCTGTCACAAAGAAAAACCCGTCCGCGTCGCGGTGCCCCAGGTCGCCGGTGCGCAGCCAGCCGTCGAGGGTGAAGGCGGCGCGGGTGGCCTCTTCGTTTTTGTAATAGCCCTGCATGACTTGCGGGCCGCGAATGGCGATCTCGCCGGTGCTGCCGTCGGGCAAGGGCTGTAGCTGGGCGTCAATGACGCAGGCCTCGCAGCCCGAGGCTTTGCCCACCGCCCCGAGCTTGCGCGCCTGGCGCTCAAAGGGGTTGGAAAACGAGGGCGCCACCGTCTCGGTCAGGCCCATGGTCTCGATCACGCCGATGCCAAAACGCTGCTCAAAAGCCTGCAAGTGCGCCGGCGGCAGCGCCGCCGAGGCGCTGCGGCAAAAGCTTATGCCGCGCAAAGCCTCGGGGGCCGGCGCGTCGCCTTCCAGCAGGTAAGAAATCATGGTCGGCACCACATTGATCCAGGTGCACTGCGCCTGCGTGGCTTGCTGCCAAAAGCGCGCCGCCGAAAACTTCGGCGGCATGGCCAGGCTGCCACCATGCGCCAAAGGCGCCAGCATGGTGACGGCAAAGGCGTTGATATGGTAGAGCGGCAACACGGCCAGCACCCGGTCGTGGGCTTGCAAGCGGTGCTCGGCGCTGATGGCATGGGCATTGGCCGCCAAATTGGCCTGCGTGAGCATCACGCCCTTGGGCACGCCAGTGGTGCCCGAGGTGTACATCAGCAAAGCCATGGCCAGCGGTGCAGGTGCGGCGGTCTGCGTGGGGGGCAAGGCGGCCAGCAGGCTGTCGGGCGCGGCGATATCGGGGCTGCACACCAGCAAGGCCACGGCGCGGGGCAGCGTGGCAAGCACCGCCTGCACGCGCTCGGCCCAGTCCGGGCTGGCGATCACCAGGCGGCAATCGCTGTGTTCCAGGACATAGCGCATTTGCTCGGCGCTGCTGAGCAAATTGACCGGGTTCACGCAGTAGCCGCTGTACATAGCGCCCAAGAGCAGGCGCAAGGTGTTCAGGCCATTGGGCATGACCAGCGAGACGGTATCGCCCGGCGCCAGGCCGCGCTGCGCCAACAGTGTGGCCACCTGCTGGCATTGCTGCGCCAGCGCCCCAAAGCCGATGGACGCGGCCGGATCGGCGGGCTCAGCGTCCACGGCCAGGGCATACAGCGCTTGCGCGCGGGCGGCCGCTTGCGCGTCCACCAAAGCGCGCACCGTGCCGGACGGATGGCCGGCGCTGCTCATGCGCGGCCGTAGGCGGCGAAGTAATCGGCCAGCAAGTCGTCCGGGCTGGGGACATGCTCGGCAATCGGCCGGGCGATGCGGGTGATGTTCAGGTAGTGCCGGTAATTCATGTTCTCGGAAAAATTATTTTTGCCCCAGGTGCCGCAGCCCATGGACAACGAGAAAGGCAGGCCGTTGTCAAAGCTGCCGCCGGTGGCAATGCAGTGGGCCTGGTCTACGATGACGCGCGAGACCGGCAAGTGCAGGCCCAGCGCCAGCGCCCGCTCGGGCCGCGCGCTGTGCAAGCCCACCGAGTGGCCCGCGCCCTGGAAGGCATACAGGCGCTCCACGGTGGCCATAGCGGCAGCAAAGTCGGCCACGCCGTAAAGCGTGAGCACCGGGCAGAGTTTTTCGCCAGAGAACGGAAAGTCCGGGCCAACGCCCTCTTCAGGCACCAGCAAGATGCGCGGCTGCAGCGCGGCCACCTCGGGCAGTCCGGCGCGCTCGGCGATCAGGGTGGCGTTTTGGCCGATGACCTCGGAGGAGAGCTTGCCACCGGGCCACATCAGCGCTTGCAGGGCCGTTTTTTGCGCTGCGTTGAGCAAGACCACGCCTTGCGCTTGCAACGCCTGCAAAAGCACCGGACGGGCGGCGTCGACCACGATCAGGCTGTTCTCGGAGGAGCAGCTGGTGGCGTTGTCAAAGGTTTTGGAGCGCACGATGCGCTCGGCGGCCAGGGCGCAATCGGCCGTCTCGTCGACGATGCCAGCCACATTGCCCGCGCCCACGCCAAAGGCGGGCGTGCCGCTGGCATAGGCGGCGCGCACATTGGCCTGCGAGCCCGTGGCCACCACCAAGTCGCAATCGGCCATCAGCGCAAACGTGGCCTCTTTGCTGATCGGCGCGGGCAAGAGCTGCACCAGATCGCGCGGCGCGCCGATGCGGTCAAAAGCCGCGTGGATGTACTCCAGCAAGCGCGCGCTGGTGGCCCAGCCTTTGGGCGAGGGCGCGACGATGACCGCATTGGCGCCCTTGAGCGCATTGATGATTTTGTTGGCCGGTGTAGCCGCCGGGTTGGTCGAGGGCGTGATGGCACAGACCACGCCCACCGGGCGGGCGATTTCGGTTATGCCGGTGGCGACGTCCTCGGCAATGACACCCACCGACTTGGCGCCCTGCAAATCGCGCAAAAGGCCTAGCGTTTTGCGGTAGTTTTTGCGCACTTTGTCGGGCACGTTGCCAATGCCGGTATCGGCCACCGCCAGCTCGGCCAGCGCCTGGTTGCGCGCGGGCTCCAAGATGGCCCAGCCCGCAGCGGCCACCAGCGCGTCAATGCGCGCCTGGTCGTAGTCCTGGGCGATGCGCTGGGCTGCGCGGGCGCGCTGCACCAGCGCCTGCACCTGCGCTTGGGCGGGCGAGGGAGCGCCGGTGTCCGGGAAATGGGTCGCCATACTTAGTCGGCCTTGATGTTGGCGTCTTTGGCCAGCTTCATCCACTTAGGTACTTCGGCGGCGATCACCTTGGCCAAAGCCTCTGGCGTGCCGCCCACGGCGTCGGCGCCTTGGTCGAGCAACTGGGCGCGCACGGCAGGCTCGGCCAGCACGGTGTTGAGCGCTTTGTTGAGCTTGTCGATGATGGCGCGCGGTGTTTTGGCCGGCACCAACATGGCGTACCAGGAGTCGACCTCAAAGTCGGGCACGCCGGCCTCTTGCATGGTGGGCACGTCCGGGAAAGCGGGGCTGCGCTTGACGGTGGAGACCGCCAGCGCGTGCAACTTGCCGGCCTTGACCTGCGCGGCAGCAGCCGGGATGGAGACCCAAATGAGCGGCACCTGGCCACCCATCACGTCGGTAACGGCCGGGCCGCCGCCCCGGTAGGGGATGTGCGCCATCTTGGCGCCGGTGCGCAAGACCATCAGCTCGCCGGCCAAATGCCCGGGTGAGCCATTGCCCACCGAGGCAAACGAGAATTTATCGGGCGCCGCCTTGGCCTGGGCCACCAGATCGGCCACCGAGCGCACCTGCAAATTGGGCGCGGCCGCCAGCAACTGCGGCAGTGAGGCGACCAGGCCCACGGGCTCAAAGTCTTTGATGGTGTCGTAGGGCAGCTTGGGGAAGATGGCCGGGTTGATGGTATGCGAGCTCAGCGTAAAGAGCACGGTGTAGCCATCGGGCTGCGCTTTGGCCACATTCTCGGTACCCAGCGAACCGCCGGCGCCGCCCCGGTTGTCGATCACGATGTTTTGGCCCAGCAAGGCCTGCAAGCGCGGCTGCACGATGCGCGCCACCACGTCGGTACCGCCGCCGGGCGGGTAAGGCACGACAAAACGAATGGGCTTGTCGGGGTACGCGGCCTGGGCCTGGGCGGCCAGCGGCGCGGCAAAACTGAGGACGCAGGCCAAAGCGAGCGCCCACACGGAGCGGGGCTGGGGGGAAAGACGGGAAATGGTGTGCATAGTCTGTCTCTTTCTTGGTAGTTCTTGGGGTCGCTGCCCAGCGCAGATTGTGCACCGGAGCCTGGCGGCGGACCGGCGCGGCTGCGCAAAACCCGACAGGCACCAGCGCCCAGCGCATGGCACGGCGCTTGCGTACTAGCCCACCAAGCCGCAGCAAAGCTCCCGCACGGGGGCAGAACGTCGCGGTTCCGACAGATTGCCACCCATTTTTGCCAGGAAAACCGCCATGACTGCCCGACTGCTCACCCTCGCTGTATCGACCACCACCGGCCGCTGGGCCCGGGCCACGGCGCTGGCCTTGGGCGTGTGTGCCGCCAGCCTGCACGGCGGCGCCTGGGCAGCCAGCGCCCCGGTGCTCAATCTGGCGGGCCTGAAGTCCAGCCACAGCTACACCCCCAGCCTGGGCGAGAGCTTGGAGCGTATCGTCGCCAAGACCATGCCCAACAGCCCGCTGCGCGCCGAGCTGCTGACCCAGGCCTTTGTGGCCCTGAACCCGCAGGCCTTTGGCAAAACCGCCCCGCTGCGCACCCTGGGCACGGTCGCGCTGCAAGTGCCCAACCACAACCAGCTGATGCACATCGCCCTGGCCAGCACCAGCGAGGCGCAGCAAGCACTGGCCACCAAAGCCGCCCCCACCCCCGAGCGCCGGGAAAACTGGGTGCGCTATGCCGGCGGCCCCATCAAAACACCGGCCCCGGCCGACGCCAGCACCGACGAACGCCGCCACTGGGTGCGCTACCTGGGCGGCACCCTGGCGCGGGCCTTTAGCGACAGCCCCGCCCGCGCGGAAACCCAGGCCTGGGTGCAATACCCCTCGGTGGCGCGCGCCGCCACCGCACCGGCCGCCCTGCCCGAGACCCGCATAGACACCAGCAAATGGGTGCGCTACGTGGCCAACCGCATCTACCCGCAGCAGCAGTTCGCCCAACTGTTTGACTGAGGCCCCTGCCCAGCTGACAAGGCGGGCAAACTTGTTTCAATAGTCGTGGTTATTGACAAATTTGCATAAATAATTGTTTTTTTGGGCATAATTTGCAACTTGATGAATTCAATCGAGTTGCCCCGTGCCGCCCTCTCTGCCCCGTATCGCTAGCCACCTGCATCCTGCAGCAGGCCGCCGTGCGGCTTGGCGCAAAGGACAAGGCGGCTTTAAGCTGCTGGAGCTGGCCGTCACGCTCACCATCATGTCGGTGCTGGCCAGTGTGGGCATGTCCAACTGGTCGGGGCTGACCGAAAAAGAGGCCGTCAAAGGCCACGTCAGTGCCCTGCTTGGGGGGATGCGCTTTGCGCGCTCCGAGGCGATCAAGAAAAACGCCCCGGTGGTCATTTGTCCGCGTGACCTGGCGGCTGCGACCATCAATGGCAGCTACCCCTGCAATACGGCTAGCGGTGCCGGATGGGAAAACGGATGGATCATCTTTGTCGATCAAAGCATCCCGCCCAACTACGTGTACGACAGCACCGACACCTTGCTTAAAGAAGAAGGCAAGCTAACGAGCAGCGGCGGCATCACGATGCGCAACGGTATTGTTGTTAGCGACCGCATCGTTTTTCGCAGCAGCGGCATCTTGTTGGCCGGCGCCTCGAACATCAAGTTTTTGCCTGTTTCGCAAAACGAAACTCGCGGCTCTATGGTCTGCATTTCTATGCAGGGCCGCGCCCGGGTGCTTCCCATTGCGCCCTCCTGCTCCAGCTAATGCAGCGCACCCCACGCTCCCGCCAAAGCGGCATGGCCCTCATAGAGGTGCTGGCCGCCATGCTGATCACCGCCTTTGGCTTGACGGCGATCAGCCTATTGCTGGTCGCCACCATGCAGTACGGCAAGATGGCGCAGTTCCAAACCACGGCGCAGCAACTGGCCGCCGGCTATGCCGAGCAAATGCGCGCCAACCCGGACGGCTTCACGGGTGGCCTGTACGACAAAACCAGCAGGTACGGCACCAGCACCGGCGCGCTGGCGGTACCGGGTTGCGTCGACGCCAGCCAATGCACTGCTGCCGAGTTGGCCGCCATCGACGCCGCCCAGTGGCTGAACAAACTGCGCGCCAACCTGCCCGGCGGCGATGCCTATGTGCAGCGCAGCGGCAACGCGGCCGATATTTGGGTGATGTGGCTGGAGCCGGGCACGCAGTCGGGCCTGGACACTTTGGCGCTGGGTGGCGCCACCTGCCCTTCGGCCGCGTTACCTGCAGGCGGGACCTCGCCGCGCTGCTATTTTTTGCGGGTGTGGCTATGAAGCGGCCGCAACACGGGCCTGCGCGCCAAGTCGGCTTTAGCCTGGTCGAATTACTGGTGTCTATGACACTGGGCCTGGTCATGCTGGGCGCACTGGTGGCGCTGTTTAGCACCAGCTTGCAAACCAACAACCAAAACAGCACCAGCGCACAAATGACAGAAGAAGGCGGCTTGGCCTTGGAGTTTTTAGCGCGCTATGTGCGCATGGCCGGTTTTAGCCCGCCGCTGGTGAACGCCTCGGGTGCCAGTGTGTTGGTCAATGGCATTCAAACCCAAGCCATTGAAAGTGATTTTGCTGGCGCCGGTGTGCGCGGATGTGATGGCGGTTTTGTCGATGCCACTGCAGCCTGGGGCAGTCTGAGTTGTCAAGCCGGTGGCAGCCCCGCCATTGCTCTGCGCTTTCAGGGGGACCTTGCCAACACCGAGCCCAGCAGCGCCAACCTCCCCACGGATTGCCTGGCGCAGGCTGTTAGCACTACGACGCCCTCCATTTACGACGCCACCCGGCAAGTCACCTTGGTCGAATCGCGCTTTACCGTCAACAACAAAACCGAGCTGGTCTGCGGCGGCAACGGCAATAGCTTTGTTGCGCAACCCTTGTTTGGCAACATCGAAGGCTTGCGTTTGAGCTATGGCATGGCCGCAGATGGCCGCTCCGGCCAGGTACTGCGCAATGTAAACGCTGCCACCGTAGACACCCTGCTGCTGGCCGACGGCACCCCTGCCAGCGTGGACCAGCGTTGGGCGCGGGTGGTCAGCGTCAAAATTTGCATGGTGGTACGCGCCTCGACGCCCGACCAAAGCCAGCCCCTGCCTTATGTGGACTGCGACGACCAGACCGTCACCCCTGCCGACAAATATGTGCACCGCAGCATCAGCACCGTGGTGGCTCTGCGCAACCGCTCGGCCCTGATCCAATGAAGCCGCACCGCCTATCGCCTCCCACAGCAGCGCAGCACGGCTTTGTGCTCATTCTGGCGCTGATCATGCTGGTGGTGCTGTCGGCGGCGGCGGCCTGGTCTGCCAAGGCGGCGATTTCGGGCGAGCAAATCTCCAACAACTTGCGCACCGTAGCCACCGCACAGCAAAGCGCCGAGATGGCGCTGCGCTATTGCGAAAACCAAATGGTCGCCGGCAATCCGGCAAGCTTGGTCGCCAATATGGATGGCTCCCCCACGCCCATCAAGTGGCAAACCCGCAGCAACTGGGACACCTTGGCCAATACCTTGCCCACCAGCGTCACCAACTCGACTAACAGCGCCGGCATAACGATGACCTTACCCCCGAAATGCATGGTCGAAGAGCTGCGCCTGGCGCAGTCGGACATGCAAAGCGCACAGGCCTACCTGATTACGGCGCGCGGCTACAGCCCCGACTACACGGCCGATGTCAACGGAAAAACCAAGACAGGCGCCGAAGTATGGCTGCAATCCAGTCTGCGTTTTTGAAAAGGAGATGTCTATGAATTTCTACACATCACTAAAGCACAGAGCCCGCAAAGCACTGACCATCGCCGGGCTACTGGCCGGCCTTGGCGCGCAAGCGCAAGCGGTTTGGGACGTGGCGGACACGCCTTTGCTCGGTGGCGACAACCTGGTGGCACCCAATTTGATCTTCATGTTTGACGACTCGGGCTCCATGACCAGTTGGTTAGGGAGTCAATATCCTTATTGCATGGATGCGTACAACCTGGTAGGTCGGTTTTACCCCTCAACAGACCCTAATAAAGGTTTTCTTTGGCGATTGTGCTCACTTTATGGTGACAATCTGAAAACGCCGTTTGATTTCAACAAATCCAACGCCGTCGATCTTCGAAACTACGCAGACCCCAGTCGCCTGGCAGGCCCCTATCGGGACTTGCGAACCTTGGCGACCTATTCGTATACCTTTAATCCGCTGTACTACAACCCCAATGTGCGCTATGTACCCTGGCCGGGCCTGCCCAATGCAGACCCCAAAGCGGCAAGACCCTTGGCAACAGATCCCCCTGTATTGAGCAACGGCACGATCAAGCCCGCAGCTACGAGCACATTTAACCTTGTCAATAACGCGCCACTGAAACAGGAGTACATCGACAAAGGCCCTGACAGTACCCTCACTATTTTTTATATCGATGAAAATGGCACCAGGGTCAACTTTCCATCCGAATTTCCAAACTCCGCCGACTGGCAGACTTTTAACTCTAACAACGTCACTCCGAGCTTTTTGAATAGCCGCTCCAATAACCAGCCGCCACCTGGATACGATCGAACTACTTACAACCCTGCATGGGGAGGCGGTAGGCACGACGCGTTTGCCGACTCATACAACGCGGATTACACGATCTCTACCATCGGCCCGTTTTTTATTGCGCAGTATGTGCAATTCACGGGCGACCCCTGGTCCGACACGGATGTCGTTGACATGAACAAGTATGTAACTGTCAAAATTGACCAGCCCGCCACGGCAATTCCGCTAGGCAACACCAGCTATCCACCGGACCCTGCGGTCAAAAGCGCAAACCGCACCGACTGTGTCACCCTCGCCAACAAGTGCACGCTGGCTGAAGAACAAACCAATTTTGCTAATTGGTTTAGCTACTACAAAACCAAGCGCGGCCTGGCCATCGGCACCGTAGCCCAAGCCTTTGCCAACTTGCCGGGCAACTTCAGGGTCGGATGGGGTACGCTGAGCAAAGGCAGCAGCTCGGTCGATGGACAGTCTTCCAAATACATCGTGCAAGGTGTGCGCCGCTGGGACCAAACCGTAACGCTGAACGGAAAAACACAAACCACCTCGCGGCACTTCATGGACTGGATCGCCAATATAGGAACTGCGGGGGATACGACATTACGTGAAGAACTAGAGGCGGTAGGCACCTACTTTAAAAGAACGGACAACGCCGGCCCCTGGGGGAACAGCCCCGGCGACGCAACAGACCAAACCGCTCAACTTAGCTGCCGACGCAATTACCACCTGGCGGTAACCGATGGCGGATGGACCAAGTATGCACTGGCAACAAATCGTGGCAATGTGGACGGCACCAACCAAGGGGGTAACTACATAGCTACAAAGCCCTATTCGGACGCCTGGTTCAACACCTTGGCCGATATTTCCATGTACTACTGGGCCAATGACTTGCGCCCCGACATGGCCGATACGGTCAACGGCACGGCCACCGACCCAGCCAACTGGCAGCATCTGACCAACTACTACCTGATGTTCAATTTATCCAAAACAATCGATGGCGACTCCGCCACCGACATGCAAGCCCTGACCAACGGCACCAAAATCTGGCCCGACCCAACGAGCGCAACAGCAACAGAATCCCAAAAAATTGACGATACCCTACACGCCGCCCTCAACAGCCGGGGTAAGTTATTTCACGTAACCGGGCCCGAGTCGGTGGTCAATGCAATCAGCAGCATTCAGCGTGATATGAGCAACTCGCGTGGAGGCAGCGATGCCCAGGTGCAGGTCTCGGGGCAGTACCTGACACAAACGTCTAAAAAATTCAAACCCTCTTACACGACCATCCCCTGGGGCGGTGATCTGGGGGCCATCAACCTCAATGCAGACGGGAGCGAAGGTACGCTGGCCTGGAGCGCCACCGACCGCTTGCGCGTGAACCTGCCCGCTGACCGAAAAATTTTTACGATGTCAGGCTCTACGGCAAGAGCGTTTACAAAAAATGACTTGCCCAGTGTCAACGCTGGGGTGACACAGACCAGTGCCGACCTTCAAAACTTGGCCAACTATGTGCGCGGTGACCGCAGCCTGGAGGGCCAGGGCTACCGCTATCGTGGCAGCGCGTTAGGCGACATCATCAACTCCAGCCCTTTGCTGGTGGGCTCGGGCCTGGATTCACAATACGACTTGTCCACTGGCGCTGGCTATAGCAGCTACCGCAGCTTTCTGACGGCAAAAAAGGCCCGCCCTGAGCGGGTTTATGTGGGCGCCAATGACGGCATGTTGCACGCCTTTAACGCCAATACTGGCGATGAGGATTTTGCGTACATCCCCAGCAGCCAGCTTGGTAAATTTTTTAATTTCGCCAGCCCCACGTATTCGCATCGCTATTTTGTGGACGGGCAAATCACCGAACTTGATGCCTACGACACCACAGCAGCCAAATGGCGCAACCTCGTGGTGACTAGCACTGGCGCGGGCGCCAAAACGGTGTTTGCCATCAATGTTCCGACGGGTGCCAATGCCGCCGCCCCCGGCGCAACGGATGTGCTTTGGGAGATCAGCGACACCCCCAGCAGCAGCTTTTCAGAGCTCGGCTACACCTTGTCCAAATTTGAAGCAGGCCTCATGCGCAACGGGCAGTATGCGGTGCTGATCAACAACGGCTATGCCAGCGCCAGCGGGCAGGCCAGTTTATTCATCGTCAATGCCTTGACCGGTGCGCTAATCAAAAAGATAGATACCGGCGCGGGCGCCAATACCATCGCTAACAAAAATGGCCTGGGCGGAGTGCGTGTGATTCGCAATGCCGCGCGCGAAATCGTGGCGGCCTATGCGGGCGACCTGAAAGGCAATATGTGGAAGTTTGACCTGTCTGACACCAATAGCAGCAACTGGAACTTAGCCTTTACACCCCAGGTAGCCAAAAAACCTTTGTTCAAAGCATCCTTGCCCATCACGGCGGCACCGGGGCTCATTGCCCACCCCTTGAAGGGGCTTATGGTGATTTTTGGCACCGGGAAAATGTTTGAATCTTCCGACCCGGGCGCGACAGACCGCGGCTATATCTACAGCGTCTGGGACAAAGACCCGGTGGGCACCAATGCACTGGCCAGCAGCAACAACCTCGCCGACAGCAGCACCCTGGTGGCGCAAACCCTGACTTCGACCGACGTGCAACAGCCCGACGGTAGCAAAAAAACGTTTTATACCTCCTCGAACAACAGCGTGGATTACGCCACCAAACGGGGTTGGTATGCGCAGCTGGCCGCCACCGAACGGGTGATTTACGACCCGCAAGCGGCGCTGGGACGCATTTATGTAGAAAGCGTATCCCGGCACGTCGCTGCGGCAGACGGTGCTATTACTTGTAACCCCAGCAGCTTTGACCTCAATGGCTATCTGCTCGACCCATTTACCGGCAGCTACAACGCAGCCCGGCCTACGCTCGATACCAACGGTGACGGTGTGCTCAATGCCAGCGATACCGCCGCAGTGGTGGGCTATAAGACACCCACGATTTCAAGGGCCAGTGTGACCCAATCCAAAATGGCGGGCACCAAAGGCGTGTTGGTCTCTGCCACCGACCAAAAGGCCTTCAACGGTAACCAAGCTTTGGTACGGCGCGCGTGGCGCCACATTGTGACGCCGCCCTGATACGGCTCTGTACCCGCATGTATTTACTCTACGGCCCCTTAGGAGCACCACCTATGAACCAGCGCGGATTTACCCTGGTAGAAATCATGGTGGTTCTGGCCATCGTCATGACGATTGCCGCCATCGCCATGCCCAGCTACACCGAAAACATCAACCGCTCCAAGCGCGCCGAAGCCAAAGCGCAGCTTTTGGAGGCGGCGCAGTTCATGCAGCGCTTTTACT
>Ga0209084_1002707_pt1 | contig 13520 bp, 12 predicted proteins | sample C_130820_MF_Meta_FD_187309 | JGI IMG/M metagenome (GOLD analysis project Ga0209084, IMG submission 187309) | Freshwater microbial communities from Lake Croche, Canada to study carbon cycling - C_130820_MF_MetaG (SPAdes) (version 2) | ecosystem: Environmental > Aquatic > Freshwater > Lake... | reverse complement strand
GTCTGACCAAACTACACCTTTCTCATAGAGGCTATTAAAAGTCCCACTCGAATTTAAAACACCTCTAGCTCTTGCTTCTTTAAGAGCGGGAACCATGACGATGTTTCCTAAATTATAGGATGATGTGTCAAATGGTTTTCCTTCCTGCTCTGCTTTATATTTTGCTGTGGCTACATTGAATAAATAGTATCCATCAACTTCATCCGGAAGAAACTCGGGCTTTTTTTGAGTGGACCATCTAACATTTGCCAGTTTAGAAACTTCGGCTACAATTTGAGCCCCTGAATTGCCCTCGCCAACAACCAAAACGTTTAAGCCGCGGAAGGATTCGGCATTTTTATAATTAGCCGAATGGATCTGAATTCCTTTATAGTGTTCTAAACCATCAATTCTTGGTTTATAGGGGGTGTTCCAAGTTCCCGCAGCGGCTATTATAGTTTTAGCAAAATAGCTTCCCTTGTCTGTAATTACTTCGTAGATATTATTTTCATAAACTACATTTTGTACTGTTGTGGATCGTTGAACTTCTAATTGATAGTGACGCTCATATTCGCACAAATAGGCAATAACTTCTATTTTTGAAGGATAAATATTTTTAGATTTTGGCATTAACCACCCAGGCAAGGAACTGTGTTCAGATGGCGAGAAAAGGCTTAAACTATCCCAAGTATTTAACCAAGAACCTCCACAGTCTTCCTCTTTGTCAAGAATAAGAAAATCCAATTTAGCCCTTTTTAAATAATACCCGCAAGCTAAACCACTTTGTCCACCTCCAATAATGAGTACCTCTCTTAGCTCTTTCATTTTTATTAGAATTGTATTTTTAGAGCTGTTCTTAATTCCTAAATAAAGTATTATTTGTTTCGCAAAATCAAAAATACGAGATTCTCAGGCACTTTTAATTTTTTAAACTTTCCGATTGTAATGGTTTTTATTTAAATAGTCTGCATTAAAAAGTATAATATTTTTAATTGCTATAGGTAGAACTACTTGAAGCGCTGCTTTTTTTTTGGCATAGATTGCTTCGCAGGTTCACTATCGTTCGTGTCACAGATTAATAAGGGTTTTTTAAAAATGGTTGAAGGGATTTTTTAAAATGGGTGACCCGAGTCTAGGGCGAACAGGCGAAGCAATCTGTGGCTATTATTTCCTTGATTACACTGGGACTCCATCTTGAGCTAGTGTATTAGAGCAACGAATTTTTAACCGATATCCTTTACTTCACAGAAATTAATTCCGTTTTAGAATAGTATTTTTTACGGAACCAGAAAGCGACATTAACCAAAGCAATTAAAGCCGGAACTTCGACTAATGGTCCAATAACTCCTGCAAAAGCTTCACCGCTGTTGATGCCAAAAACACCTATAGCAACCGCTATCGCCAATTCGAAATTGTTACCGGTAGCTGTAAATGCAATGGCAGTTGACTTTGAATAATCGGCACCGAAATACTTTCCAATAAAGAAACTAATCACGAACATGATGCTGAAATAAATGACCAGCGGAATCGCAATTCGAACAACATCCATTGGGATTTGAACAATTAATTCCCCTTTTAGACTAAACATCAAAATGATAGTAAATAACAAAGCAACTAGCGTAATAGGGGATATAAAGGGTACATATTTGCTTTCAAACCATTCTACACCTTTCCAAGCAATTAGAGCATAGCGACTAATGATACCCAGAGCGAAAGGGATACCCAAATAAATTCCTACACTTTCGGCAATTTGGGCTATACTGATAGTGACTTCATAGCCGGAATAACCAAAATAGGGGGGTAGGATGGTAATAAATACATAGGCGTAAATACTGTACAATAGCACTTGAAAAATACTATTTAAGGCAATTAGTCCTGCTGCATATTCTCGGTTACCTTCGGCGAGGTCATTCCAAACTACTACCATGGCAATACATCTTGCCAATCCAATAAGGATGACGCCAATCATATATTCCGGATAGCCATTTAGAAAAAGTAAAGCGAGCGAAAACATTAAAATTGGCCCTACAATCCAATTAAGGAAAAGGGAAGCCCCTAGGACTTTAGTGTTTTTAAAAACTTCGCCCATCTTGCTGTAATTTACCTTGGCCAAGGGTGGATACATCATCAGAATGAGCCCAATTGCTAAAGGGATATTCGTGGTACCACTCGAAAAGGAATTGATAAAACCGCTGCTAGACGGAATGAAATAACCAACAGAAACTCCGATAGCCATCGCAAGGAAGATCCAAAGGGTCAAGAATCGATCGAGAAAACCTAATTTCTTCCGGTTTGCTACTGGAGCGCAATTTGTTGCCGACATATTTATTGTTTTATTTGGGAGAAAACGTAAATCATTTCACTAGCGATTTCTAAACTGCGTTCTAAATATTTTTCGGATTGTAGTGGGGTGCTGTCAAATGCTTTTGGGTCTTCATAAGTGATTGGAATTCGTTTTTCAGCGCCCGCAATATAGGGACAGGCTCCATCAGCATGTGAGCAGGTTAGAATTGCGGCAAACCCGCTTTCTGGATTAAATGGAGCGTCATAGGTTTTAGAAAATCCAATTATTGGGGGTTCGTTTTTTCCAAACTTTATAGCGTAAATTGGATTTTGTCCTTCGGAAAGGGGATTGATTTTAAATCCGGAACGCTCTAGGGTTTTGGCGATCATAGGGTATAAAGCCGTTGCTTCTGTTCCGCCAGAATAGCAGTGTACATTTTTTATATCAAAATAGGCAGCAGCAGTTTGCGCCCATACTTGTGATAAGTGGCTTCTTCTAGAGTTGTGGGTACAAATTAAATTTAGTCTTATATCCTCTTGGGAGTCTACTTTTGTTTGAATATATTCGATAAGAGGTCGCAAAATGGTTTTGCGTTCTTGTGATAGGCTTTCTATGGATATGCTAGAAATTACCTTTCGGATTTCTTCGAATAAAGCGGGTTTAGTGGATTTCATAAAAGCTACATTTAAAAATTAACAACATCCACCACCAGGAGTACAGGAATTTCCCTCAGCTGAAATTGATACTAATTTAATTTTTTGTTTTTCAGCAGGAATCCCGCATTGATCAGGAGCTAAACAAGCGGTTAGTTTGTTTAATAAGGTAAAATCGGTACCGTTGAAACCCAAATCATACTTACCAATAGTATCTGACTGATATTCCACTTCAATTTCTAAGTCGGGAATACCTAATGTTTTTTCCGATAAATGGATGATGTCTAATAATCTTTGTGGTTTTAATCGATGTTCGAAATCATTTGCATCCCATAATTGGAAATTCACAACGGTTTCATTCCGAACTGTTCCACCACAATCAATAAAATTTTTAGTGACTAAACCCACTTCGGTTACATGAAAATGTTCAGGAACAGGACTTCCATCTTCTAATACGAAAGACACATTTTCTAGGCTAGCTAATTTTTCTTTAATTTCAGATAGTTTCATAATTTGTATTTTTTTTGGATTAACAGCAGTTTTTTTTTAGGATTAACAGCAGTTTTTTTTAGGATTAACAGCAGTCTTTTTTTAGGATTAACAGCAGTCTTTATTTTTTTGATCTAAATGGGAATTTACTTTTTCGAAAAAAACATTCATTTTAGCAAAGCCTACTTCATCCAAACAGTAGCAAATCGCATTTCCATCTAAAGTACCCTTAATTAAACCAGCATTTTTCAATTCCTTTAGATGCTGGGAGATCGTTGGTTGTGCTAACGGCAATTCGTCAACTATAGCGCCACAAATGCAACTATTTACTTTGATCAGATGCTCAATTATTGCTATTCGGGCAGGATGACCTAATGCTTTGGCAAGTACAGCAAGTTCGTTTTGAGTGTCTGTGAAATATTCTTTTTTAGTAACTCCCATTGTATTATATATTAATATTGCAATATTACGATATAAAACACGGAATACAAAACAATGTCTCAACAATTTTTTTAAAATGGATTGGTTTGGAAAAAAGGAATAGAAAAAGGAATTGTAAAAGGAATTGTAAAAGGAATTGTAAAAGGAAGTACTACTATTTTTATTTAAAATTAAAAATATTCCTATTAGGAAAATGTTAAATAAGATAGTTTTCTATTTGCAAAACACTGTTTTACAGTACGATAACTAGTATATTTCTTTAAAAGCATAAAATCCTTTTAAAGGGAATCTGCTCCCCTAAAATTTAGGAGTGAAATTTATTTTTTTAATGCTTTTTCAACTTCAGCGGCTAAAATTTTGTAGTCTGAAACAATTTTTTGCGAAGTTTCACTCATACGATCTCCTCTCAAAGATTGATGAATATATTGTGTAGATAATCCATATTTTTCTTTCAGGCGATTGATGACGACAGAAATATATTTGTTATATTTCATTTTTTTATTATCTTCGTACATGAGTTTGTTTGTTTCAAATATTGAAGCAAATATATATAAACATATTGTTTATATAAACATAAAAATTCACAAATTTTTAAATATTTTTTATGGTAATGAGTAAGTATATGATTATCAATCATATAAAAAAGTTTTATGCTTTTGAAAAAGATATAGATTTCGCTAAGTTTTTAGGAATCTCTCCTCAAGTTTTATACAATTGGAAATCACGAAATACATTTGATGCAGAGTTAATATACACCAAGTGTATGGACATTAATCCGGAATGGATTTTAACAGGTAGTGGGTCCATGCTTAAAAAAGATGATAACCTTAAATCATACGCATCCAAAAACGCTCAAAAATCGATTCCTCTTATTCCGCTTGAATCTTCTTTAGGTTTTGCTTCTGATGAATATCAGATCAAAGAACATGAAAGTGAGCATTTTATTATTCCTACTTTTAAAGCGGCTGACTATTTAATGTATGTAAAGGGATCATCTATGTATCCTAAATTTAGTAGTGGTGACATTGTTGCATGTAAAAAATTGGCTCTTGATGATTTGTTTTTTCAGCTGGATAAAGTCTATGTTCTTGAAACGGCTCAGGGTGTTTTAGTGAAGCGAATTAAAAGTGGAAGTACCGAAGATCATATTATGATTGTAAGTGAAAATGACAGTTATGATACCTTCGAATTGCACATGTCTAAAATTAATGCCGTAGCTATAGTTATTGGTGTTATTAGATTGGATTAACTTAAATAAGTACACATTTTGTTTAATGTTTTAAAAATCAAAAAAACTAGAAATCCTCTTTTTTTATTACTTAAAAAGTAATAATATAATTACAAATTTTATAAAAAACTATATTTTATACGTAATATTGTCAGAAAGAGATTATATATTCTTCAAAATAATATTAAAATCCTTTTTTTAAATTTCCCCAAATGAAATCAAACAAAAAAGAGCTAATAAATACAGATTTATTAGAAAAATTAATTTCAGATTATTGGATTAACCAAAATGAAAATAATCATAATTTACCGGTGGATACTTTAATTAAAGAGATTAATATAATTGATCCCCTTAGCTTATTCGCCTCCATCAAACCTTTAATTATTGAGGAATTGAATTCTGCTGTAATGAAAGCAGTCAAAAATATTGAAATTCAAAACTTTTCAGATATAAAAAACTTATCCTCCAGTTTAGTTAAAAATTCCTTGCAATTGTGTAGAGAATATGTAGCGGTATCGGCTTTAGATAAGATTGATTTTATCAAGATGACTGATATTATGTATTGTAAAGCGGAAGGAAAATATACAAGATTTTTTCTTTCTAATGGCGAAACTGTAGTTTCGAGCAGAAATATAGGGGATTACGAACTTCGAATTTTAGATATAAACAATTTTTTTAGGGTTCATAATTCGTATATTGTGAACATGCGCTATTTGTCCAGAATTAATAAACTTGACGGAACGAGTTGTGAGATGATTAACGGTGAACAAGTGCCCGTTTCAAAACGCAGACAGGAAGATTTTATTAAATACATCAAGCTCAAAGAGTAAGTTTTCTATTAACTCTAATTGCTTCTTTTTTACTTTATTTCGGAAATACTTGCGAAAGAATTAATAACAACCAAGTACCCTTTTCAAAATGAAGCCCCCCAATATTTCACTAAATACAGGAATCACAAAGATTAAGCTTTCGTTTGATACTAACAACTTTTTATCTTTCTTAATTTAAGGAAGTACTTGCTAGACAATTAATGACAACTAAGTGCCCGTTTCAAAATAGATACCCCCCCCCAATATTTCACTAAATAGAGGAAGGCCAAACACTGAGCTTTTTATTAACACTAAGGGTTCTGTTTTCCTTAATTTACGGAATTAGTTGTGATATGATTAATGACAAGCAATCCCAGTTCCAAAATACAGATCCCAATATTTCAATAGAAAGAGGAAGCTCTAAGACTATGTTTTCAATTGAAACTAATGGGTTCTGTTTTGCTTAATTTACATAATAGTAGTTTAAACAAAACGTCTAATTTTAATGACGTAAAATGTATTTATTCTTTTATTTAACCATTTATGTCAATATATTCCCACTTGTTACTTCGAATATTGTAATATAATATTAAATATTTAGATTTGGTAAAGATATTGTATCCGTTTTGTTTACTTTATTTTGCTATCAAAACCAACCAACTTAAACCGCTATTTTGAAAATTCTAAAATATATTATTAACGACACTAATATCCCTATACTTTTTAGTAAGGAGATCGTTCATGATGAATTATCTTTAAAAGTTAAATCTGCTGGTTTTTTGATAGTTAGTTATGATAGGCTGTTAAATAAATTCAAAGCGAAATGCTTTGGTGAAAGTTCTTCCCTAAATATTAAGGCTAATCCCTTGGAAGATGAACAAATCATTGAAATTTATTTAAATGAACAGTTTTTTACTTTTAATAATGCTGGTTAATAAAAACTAAATGCAGCAAGAAAATAGTCTTAGCTCGGAATTTAAAGAAAGTTCAAAAGCACTCGAGTATATGAACGATTTTGGTGCGATTTATAGGGACAGAATAATTATTCACAGTGCCGATGAAATTGTTCCTATAAAAGTCAAAAATATTTCTAAAATAGTATTTGTGAAGAGAAGAAAATTGCATTTAAATTTCACTTTTATTATTTCTTCTATTGTATTTTTTTCTGTAGTAGCTTTAAATCAGTTGTACTTTATTTCACAGATCTTGATCGAATTCTTTTCCTTCATTCTTGCAATAATTGGAGTTTTTTACACTGCCTATCAATATAAATTTGTTGTTGTAAATAAGTTTGATTTTATTGAATTGTTAGTTTCTAATTCTTTAAAAGCAGAGGCCGAAGAATTGGTTATGGAGTTTAATCAAAGATCAAATAAGCTTTTAAAATAAGCTTTTAAAATAATCTTTTAAAATAAGCTATTAAAATAATCTTTTAAAATAATCTTTTAAAATAATCTTTTAAAATAATCTTTTAAGCAGTTTTAATTTTTAATTATCGACTATTAGTACTGTTTATTATGAAACATACTGTAAACAATAAACCTTGGAAAGTATATATTATTGGTGATTTACCGGAGCTTATTTCTGTTAAGTGCAAAAATAAATTCAATCTGGTTCAAGATAAACTTGAAAAAAGAGGTTTTGATGTTGTAAACCCCCTCGATGCCTTTAACGAAAGCCCTAACCCGATAGAAGCCAGTTTGTTGAATCTAAATAAATTATCCACTTGTAACGCTGTACTTATTATGTCTAACGTTTCTCTTCAAAAGAAAGAAAACTGTGAAATAAAATTGGCTTTAGATTTAAATCTGATCATACTTCACGGTGCTATATTGGCCACGAGTCTCAATTAGATTTCTCAACTAGATATAAAACTGCTTAATTAATACTGCGGCTTTTATTTGCATATCCATTATTATGCATTACTTTAATTGCATGACTTTGCTTTGCTAGGCCTTTCTACTTTAAATTTTTACGTTTCTCAATCGTAGTGCGTTCGCAATAACGGAAACGGAGCTGAAACTCATTGCTAGAGCAGCCAGCATCGGTGATAATAGTATTCCGAAAAATGGATATAGAATTCCAGCAGCAATTGGTACTCCAACTACATTATAAACGAAGGCAAAAAATAGATTTTGTTTGATGTTCTTCATGACGGCATGACTTAAATTCTTTGCTTTTACAATGCCCTGCAAATCGCCTTTAACCAGCGTGATCTTGGCACTTTCAATGGCAACATCGGTTCCAGTTCCCATGGCAATCCCAATATCGGATTGTGCTAAAGCCGGGGCGTCATTTATTCCATCTCCTGCCATGGCAACGACTTTTCCTTCAGCTTGCAGTCGTTTAATTTCATTTAGTTTGTCTTCGGGTAAACAGGCTCCTTTAAAGGAAGTCAAATTTAACGCTTCTGCCACAGCCTTTGCGGTATTGGGATTATCCCCACTAAGCATGATAACTTCGACTCCTTGTTCCAATAGTGTTATAATAGCCGCCTTACTGCTTGCTTTTATAGCATCAGAAATAGCGATATAGCCTAAAGCTTTTCCATTTACGGCAATATAAGACACGGTTTTTCCTAGTTTTTGATCAGCGATAATGAGAAGATCCATTTCTTCTGGGATCAATACTTCATACTGTCTCATTAAGTTTTTGTTTCCAAGGGCTATTTTTTTATCCGCCACAGTTCCAATCACACCCTTTCCGGATATCGATTCGAAATCGAGGACGTCTAGTACTGCAATAGCTTTTTCTTCTGCATATTTTAGTACGGCTTTTGCCAAAGGATGCTCGCTGTACTGATTCAGAGAAGCGCTATATTGTAATAATAAATCGGTATCCTCATTAGTGGAATATATTTTTTCTAGTGATGGTTTTCCTTCTGTAATTGTTCCCGTTTTGTCAATGATCAGTACATCAATCTTATTTAATTTCTCTAAGGCCTCTGCATTTTTTATCAACACTCCTGATTGTGCACCTTTACCCACGCCAACCATAACGGACATTGGTGTAGCCAATCCCAAGGCGCAAGGGCAGGCAATAATTAATACGGCGATAGCATTTATGAAGCCATAGACCATGGCCGGTTCTGGTCCGTAATAGGTCCAGATCACAAAGGTTATAATAGAAACAAAGACTACTATAGGCACAAAGTATTTAGCAATTCGATCGGCTAATTTCTGGATGGGTGCTTGCGACCTGCTGGCAGTATTCACCATTTGAATAATTTGAGACAGCAGCGTTTCCGAGCCCACTTTTTCGGCCAACATCACAAATGATTTGTTGCCGTTTATGGTTCCTGAAATGACAGGGTCTCCTTTTAATTTATCAACCGGTATTGGCTCACCACTGATCATAGATTCGTCAATGGTAGTTTCACCGCTAGTTATTTTTCCGTCTACAGGAATCTTTTCCCCTGGTTTTACCCTTAGGTGGTCTCCTTTTTTAATATCATGAATGGAGATAATTTTGTCTGAACCCTCCAAGACCAAAGTGGCTTGGGTGGGTGCTAGTTTTAAAAGCGATTTGATTGCGCCACTCGTCTGGCTGTGGGCCCGTGCTTCTAATAGTTGTCCTAAAAGAACGAGTGTAAGAATAACTGTAGTGGCTTCAAAATAAAGAAAAACAGCTCCATTCTCCGATTTGAATTCGTCGGGGAATCCTTCAGGGAAAAATAAACCTACCAGACTAAATAGAAAGGCTACTCCGGATCCAATACCTATTAGTGTAAACATATTCAGATTCCAACTGATTATGGATTTCCAGGCACGTTCAAAAAACATCCAACAAGCATAGAAAACAACTGGAATACTCAGGATAAACTGCACCCAATTCCATTTGGATGTTTCCATAAGTTGCTCTAATGGATTGTTTGGAATCATAGAGGACATGGCAATAATGAAAATAGGTACCGTAAAAGCGACCGATATCTTCATTTTATAGACGAGGTCCTTGTATGTTTTATTGTCCTCAGAAGCGCTTATTTCCATTGGTAACAGGTCCATTCCACAGATAGGGCAGGAGCCGGGACCCTCATTGATCACTTCGGGATGCATTGGACAAGTGTAGGATGTCTTTGCTATTGATAATTCGGGTTCTTTTTCGAGATTCATTCCACAAACAGGGCAACTCCCTGCTTTGTCATATATTTTATCCCCTTCACTTCCTTCTAGGGTATTGAGTGTTTTTTCTACCTTGGTCCGGCATCCATCACAGCTCAGACCAGTCACTTGATAGTTGTGGGTCATGATTGTACTATTTAAAAAGAAACGGTATCATTTTTAGTGATACCGTTTTTAAGGATTTATTTTAAGGTTTCGGTAACGCTTCCACAGCTCATCATTTTTGAACCAAAGTAAGGGTTTTTGATTGCTTTTTCTCTGCTTAACCAATTGGCCCCCTCCCCATTATTGGCCATAGGACAATATTGGTAGTAAACAGGAGCAGCTAGTTTAGAAGCTTTCATTAAATCGTGAATGTTTTTGGATAAGCCCGTAAAAGCAGCTCTCTGTTTTTTGATATCTTTAGTTTCTGCAATACTTTTTGCATCGGCGTTTAGTTGTTTCATTACTTTCATCCATACTGTATGCTCTTCTTTTTTAAGATTTCCCATTTTGACTGCAGCTATTGAAGCTACTAAAAATTGAGAGTTGGTCACAGCGCTGTTGGCATCGGTTTTAACCAATGCATCCTTTAAATCAAAATAGTGATCAAAGACTGGTTTTAATTGATTTTCTGTTTGTGTCGCTGTTAGTGGTGGTGTTTCTGAACTTGCGGAAACAGTCATAGAGACTAAAACGATTATGAAGCTGATAATTCTATTAATTGATACCATTGTTTTTTTTATTTGTGTTAAGAAAAGGAATGAAATCAAAATTAGCTAATTTGACAGTGTTTCTATCCAATTTTTTGTTAAAACTAGTCTTTCTATATACATTTCATCTGAAATACATGGGCCTTAATGCAGAAATCCTATTCTGATTCTTCATAATAGGGTTTAAACGAGGTCACTATTGGGATAATGTATATCCATTTATGAATTTACTATTAGAATGATTTATTATACTTTGATAAAGCCATAATGGGAATGATGTATTATTCATTGATGAGATCACTATTGAGTTCCTGTATTTTCCTTTGATGAATTCACTTCTGGAATTATGCTTTATTCTTTGATGAAGCCATTATTGGAATGTTGTATTATTCTTTGAAGCGGTCACTATTGAGTTCGTGTATTTTTCTTTGACGAGGTCACTATTGGAATGATTTATTATTCTTTGTCGAGGTCACTATTGAGTTCCTGTATTTTTCTTTGACGAGGTCACTATTGGAATGATGTATTATTCTTTGACGAGGTCTCGATTGAGTTCCTGTATTTTCCTTTGATGAATTCACTTCTGGAATTATGCTTTATTCTTTGATGAAGCCATTATTGGAATGTTGTATTATTCTTTGAAGCGGTCACTATTGAGTTCCTGTATTTTTCTTTGACGAGGATACTATTGGAATGATTTATTATTCTTTGTCGAGGTCACTATTGAGTTCCTGTATTTTTCTTTGACGAGGACACTATTGGAATGATGTATTATTTTTTGATGAGATCACTATTGATATGATTTATTATTCTATTATGAAATCTATATTGGGGGTATTACATTATCCTTTGATGGGTTAATTATAACGATAATGTATTATTTTTTGATGAAGTCGATATTGGGATATTGAATTATCCTCTAATGAATTCAATATTAAGATGATGTGTTTTCCTTTGATGAAGTCACTATTGGGATAAGGTTTATCCTTTAATGAAGTCGATATTGTGATAAGGCATTATGCTTGAACGAATTCACTATTGGTAATATGCAGAAATCCTATTCTGAAGAATCAGAATAGGATTTCTATTTAGTCACTATAGGGATAATGTATTTCCTTTGATGAATTCGATATAGGTGTATTGCATTATCCTTTGATGAAGTCACCATTGTGATCATGCATTATCCTTTAGTGAATTCACTGTTGAGATAAAGTATTAGCCTTTGATTGGTTTTACAATTTTAACGGGTTCTTTTTTATCTAAACCTCGTTTTCGCAATAGGGGCTCAACACTTGGTTCGGCGCCACGGAATCTTTTGTATAAAACCATAGGATCTTCGGTACCTCCTTTTTCAAGAATGTTTTTACGGAAGGATTTGGCTTTTTCAGGATTGAAGAGTTCGGTAGTTTTAAAAGCTTCAAAGGCATCGGTATCTAGAACCCCTGACCAGATGTAACTGTAGTAACCTGAAGAATAGCCACCGGAGAAGACATGGTTGAAATAAGTAGATCTGTATCTTGGGATGATCGCATCGATAAGGCCTATTTTGTTCATGGCATTTTTCTCAAAGGTATTGGCATCGGTAGTTATACTTGCTGTCTGGGTGTGGTAATCCAAGTCTAAGAAGGAAGCGGCTAAGTATTCGGTTGTGGCAAATCCCTGATCAAAAGTACCTGCTTTTTGCATTTTCTGAATTAGGGCATCCGGAATTACTTCGCCTGTTATGTAGTGCTTGGCGTAGATTTTTAGTACTTCGGGTTCTGCGGCCCAGTTTTCCATTATTTGCGAAGGCAATTCTACAAAATCTCTTGGTACACTGGTACCGGCAAGACTTCGGTAGGTTACGTTGGAGAGCAGGCCGTGAAGGGAGTGACCAAATTCATGGAAGAAGGTGGTAACTTCGTCAAAGGTCAATAGGGCAGGTGCACCTTCGGCCGGTTTGGAGAAATTACAAACGATGGATACTACTGGAGCTTGTCTTTTGCCATCTACTGTTTTCTGAGCACGGTAGGAAGTCATCCAGGCACCACCACGTTTGGATTCTCTAGGATGAAAGTCCATGTATAAGACACCAATATGGGTTCCGTCTGCTTCGGTTACTTCCCAAGCGATAACGTCTTTGTGGTATTTTGGAATATCATTCAAGGGTTTGAATTTCAGTCCGTAAAGGTTTTCCGTTACCTGGAACACCCCTTTTCTAACGTTCTCTAAGCTGAAGTAGGGTTTTAATTCCTGCTCATCTAAGTCGAAACGTTGTTTGCGTATCTTTTCGGTGTAGTATCTCCAGTCGTAAGGCTGTACCGGTTCTTTAATCCCGTCGGCGGTCATCATTTTCTGGATATCAGCGGCTTCTGTTTTTGCTTTAAGCAGCGCGGGTTTCCATAAATTGTTTAATAGAGTATAGACATTTTCAGGTGTTTTGGCCATGGTTTCTTCCAAGACATAGGCAGCATGGGATTTGAATCCGAGGATTCGGGCTTTCTCGCCACGGAGGTTGGCAATTTTGATTGCGTTGTCTTTGTTGTCTGATTCGTCATCGTGGTTGGCACGCGTTTGATAGGCGTTCCAGATCTGGGCTCTTAATTTTCTGTTGGCACTGTATTGCAAGAAGGGCATTACGCTCGAATTGGATAAGGTAAAAACCCATTTACCCTCTTTGCCTTTTGCTTTGGCATCGGCAGCTGCTGCAGTTATGAGATCTTGGGGCAGGCCTGCTAAATCTTTTTTAGTGTCGATAAGGAGTTCGTAGGCATTGGTTTCGGCCAAGATATTCTGTCCGTATTTTAGAGAGGTCAGCGAGAGGTCCCCATTGATCTTCCGTAGT
>Ga0209084_1002706_pt1 | contig 13521 bp, 10 predicted proteins | sample C_130820_MF_Meta_FD_187309 | JGI IMG/M metagenome (GOLD analysis project Ga0209084, IMG submission 187309) | Freshwater microbial communities from Lake Croche, Canada to study carbon cycling - C_130820_MF_MetaG (SPAdes) (version 2) | ecosystem: Environmental > Aquatic > Freshwater > Lake... | reverse complement strand
TTCGCTCCGAAAGAGGGTCAACGACTCTGCATCTTGATCGATCTGGAAAATCCAGCCGACATCAAGGATTTCGCCTTCCTGAACAACGCCTCGCTCACCATTCAGAAGCATGCCGTGGAGTCGTTCCACAAACCGCTCAATGGTGAGATCCTGGCCAAGATGGGACTCAAGGGTGGGGAGATCTTCGCCTACAAGCTCACAGGCGGCAGCAATCTTGATCTGCCGGATGAGGCTTTCGACCCCTCAGGCAAGCAGGTCAGTCTCTCCAAGGATGTCTATCCCAACTATGACATCATCCTTTGCATCTCGACCTACTCAGCAACTGCCCCTCTGACAGCCTTTGCCAAGCAGTACGGCTTCCGTGGAGCGACCCTGCACGGAGTAAACGAGATCATCCTCGCAAGCGGACTCGCTGTTGATTACGACGAGGTCAGTGTCGAGGCCGAGAAGCTTCGTCTTGGAGTGACCAAGGCCGACTGGGTAGAGATCGAGTTCGGCTGCGAAGATAAGGACTACACTCTCCGCCTCATTCTCAATGGCCAAGAGGCCCAGAAGAGTCATGGCCTCTGCCGCGGTGACGAGCCTGATGTTGCGAATCTTCCCGCCGGAGAGGTCTACTTCGTTCCCGAGGGTGCGGAGGGATCTTTCCCCCACAAGTACGAGGATGGAACGCTCGGACTGATGACCGTAACCGGTGGCCGTATCGTGAAGGCCGAGCTCATCAAGGGAAATGCCTCCACCATCGCCGCTCACAATGCCAAGCTGATCTCCGATCCAGTCACTGGTGAACTCGGTGAACTCGGTCTCGGCACCCAGCTTCTACCCGTCAGCGGACGCGACATTCAGGACGAGAAGGTGCGCGGAACCATCCATGTCGCAACCGGCCGCAGTGATCATCTTGGAGGCCATCTGCTCCCTTCGATGTTTGCCGAGAAGAGCCATGCGACCCATGACGACATCCTCTTTGCCCCGCACAAGACTCCTGAGATTCTGGTCAAACAGGTCCGGATGAAGCGCGGTGAGCAGAACGAGGTGCTGATCGAGAACTACGAGCCCTCCGAGTACACAAACAGCCAGGTGGCATAAGGGCGTTAGGCCGCCCTTGACGGGTACAATAACTCTAGGCGATATGGTTAAAGCCATTGTTATGCCTAGAGCTTTCCATCAAGGCCTTTTGAGTGGGTTGTGCCGCAAGCTTTCGGCGGCGCTCTGTTTTTTGTTGGCGGGTTCAGCTACTGTTTTGGCTGTCCAGATCGCTCCTACCAACACAGCAGCATACTATAATACTTCGGATAACGTGGCCTCGACGATCGCGGGCTGGACCAACGGATGGGGTAATACAAATGTTGATGGTTGGAGCTACGTGGGCTCCATGAACGGGGCAAGTGGCGTCTACCTGGGAAATGGCTGGGTGCTCACTGCAGGACATGTCGGAGCCGGAAACTTTACGCTGAACGGCAACACGTATAATTACGCCGGCTACAGTTACACCAATTTTACGACATCCATTAACGGAACCAATTTTCCATCGGACCTGAATCTTTTTCGCATCAGTACCAACTCAACAACTGGGACCACGCTGAACCTACCAGTTCTCGTAATCGCGTCTTCTTCGCCGACGATCTTTTCCAGCAACACGAGAGCCAGTCAGATTTCTCAGAGTCAAGTCGTCATGATCGGTTTTGGCGGCGGACATTCCTGGGGAGTCAACAACGTTACCGGCGTAAACGAAGCCATTCTTGTGAATTCCTACTACGGATCGGTCGATTTCTCAACAACCTACGGCATCTCAAGCGGTCGTTACACATCCATCACCAATAATGCAAAATTGGTCACTGGGGACTCCGGAGGCGGAGATTTCATGTATGCCAGCGGAAATTGGGTGTTGGCAGGCATCAATGAAGCCAATGACGCTAATGGCGGGTCTTACATGGTGCAGCTCTCTCAATACGCTTCTGCCATCAGCAACGCAATAGCAGCGGCGCCCACGCCCACGCCCACGCCCACGCCCACGCCCACGCCCACGCCCACGCCCACACCCACACCCACACCCACACCCACACCCACACCCACACCCACACCCACACCCACACCCACACCCACACCCACACCCACACCCACGCGACCAGGAGGAGAGGGGGAACCCACGCTCCCTCAATGGGGGATGATTCTTCTAGGGATCTTGATGGCTTGGCTGGCTTTTAAAGCCCAGACCCGTGTGGAATAACTAATGAGGCAGCACCTTCAGCGATCTCTCCTCCATAAACCAAACAAGTAGCCATATCAGTATCGGAATGGCAAAACCTGGCCCCATCTGGGTGACAAAGGTGTACTCCAAACCATTGGTGATCGCTCCCGCCCAAGCAGGAAGCTCAAGCAAGCCCACAATCGTCGATTGGTTGATAATATAGATCGCCAGCACACCGAGGATGTAGGTTTGGACGAGTAAAAGGCCTAGCAGGACAGCTCTAATTCTTCGGGGCCATGTGAGAGGAGTTGCAAGAATCAGGGCCATTATCAGGCATGTGGGAATCCATCCCACGGCACGTGAATCAATTCCCAGAAAATCTGCATGTACGTCACCGTCTTTATCGATGCCATGAGGATTATAGAGCACGATCTGGGAATCCATGGAAGCATGACCGCGGCTGCGCAGATGCGGCTCTATATAAATGACGATGCTCTGGGTGTGCCGCTCAAAAACGAGATTCCCGAGAGCCCGAAAATAGTCCCCGTAAGCCGTCCTGAATCCAGGCCACGGAGCGATCATCAGACCGAAAAGACAAACAAACCAAACGACGAAACTGATCCGCCCACTCTTCATGACTTTGGCATGCCTGCTGGAAGAGCCCATCGCGACCACCCGATAAAGAGTCCCAACTCGGCCAAGATGAAGAGCATCGGCCAGATTTCGACATGTAGAGTGTGAAAACTTCCGGGCCAATAAATCCCTACCTCAAAGAGGGACACGATTCTTAGAAGGTTAAGCAATTGGAGAAAAAAAGCCGAAACGGCCATACCAATAAACTTGTGAAAAATCGATGCTCGGACACTCAAAATAGCAGCCCAGAGAATAAAGGTCGGCTCCACGCCATCGCACCCGCGCATGATAGTCACGGTGAACCGAGGCGATCGAATAATCGTGCCCTCCAAGGAGGTTCCGCAGTCGATCAATTTCAGGATCTCATTTGCGACCTGTGCTGTAGCTTCCAAGATCCCATAGAGAATCCGGTCGATACTGGGGATGGCCAGAAACGCATAACCCAGCAACACCAGAGCTCCGAATTTCATCAGAAACCAAAGGGTCCGCATTTGGACTTTCCTCGCCTGCGGCTGCTTTGTGTGCTTTTTTACCATGCATTTTCCCTGCAACTCTACAGTGAGATATTCCGCACTGGCAGCTAACTACCAAGTCATTGCCTTAATCCGGGCAGCGGCCTCAATCGCCTTCTCGCGGCTATTGAAAGCAGAAATGCGGAAATAGCCCTCACCGGCACGCCCGAAGCCGCTACCCGGAGTGACGACGATATTTGCTTCATCCAGCATTCGGTCGAAGATCTGCCAACTAGTTGCTCCTGCAGGTCCCTTGACCCAGATATAGGGGGCGTTCACTCCGCCGTAGACCTCCAGCCCGCACGACTGCACAGCCTCGCGCAGGATCTTGGCGTTGCCCATGTAATGCTCCACCAGAGCGGCGACCTCAGCCTTCCCCTCATTGCTGTAGAGCGCAGCGGCTCCACGCTGGGTGACGTAGCTGACGCCGTTGAACTTCGTGGTGAAGCGGCGGTGCCAGAGCGGATGGAGTGGGCGGCGCTCGCCTCCCTTGCTGAGGGCTGTGAGCTCCTTGGGAACGACGGTGAAGGCGCAACGGGTGCCGGTGAATCCGCCATTCTTGGAGAAGCTTCGGAACTCGATGGCGCACTCGCGCGCACCGGGGATCTCGTAAATGGAGCGGGGAACGGAGGGATCACTCACAAAGGCATCGTAGGCGGCATCGTAGAGCAGGATGGAGCCATGCTTGCGGGCGTAAGCGACCCAGGCTGTGAGCTGTTCACGGCTGGCCACGGCTCCCGTCGGATTGTTGGGGAAGCAGAGGTAGATGACATCGACTTTTTCGGAGGGAATCTGGGGAACGAAGCCGTTCTCAGCCGTGCACTCCAGGTAAGTGATGCCCTCATAGGAGCCATCTTCTCTACCCTCGCCCGTGTGACCTGCCATCACATTGGTGTCGACATAGACCGGGTAGACAGGGTCCATCACGGCGATTTTATTATCGTTACCGAGGATATCGAGAATCGCACCACCGTCGCACTTGGAACCATCTGAGACAAAGATCTCATCATCCGCCACGTCGAGCCCGCGATCGCGATAGTCATGCTGCGCAATTGCGGATCGGAGGAACTCGTAGCCTTGCTCGGGGCCGTAGCCGCGGAATCCCTCACGGGTTCCCATCTCGTCGATCGCGGCATGCATGGCGTCACGGACGGCCAGGGGGAGGGGTTCGGTCACATCGCCGATGCCGCAGCGGATCATGTTGGAGGCAGCGTCGGGATTGGCCTCCGTGAAGGCCTTCACGCGCCGTGCGATTTCGGGAAAGAGGTAGCCTGCTTTGAGCTTGAGATAATTGGAATTGAGCGTCGCCATAAGGATTCCAAGTGAACAAAAAACTTCGCGTTGTTGCCAGCGCAGGGTTGGTTTTTTTGTCGAGGCCGAGGAGGAAGCAGCTCAACTCCTTATCTCCTTGCCGAGTAGCCCGTGGAGATTTCTAATCATTATCCCGCAGTAATGCGCGATTAGCTCAGTGGTAGAGCGCTTGCTTCACACGCAAGAAGTCGCAGGTTCGAACCCTGCATCGCGCACCATTTTTCTACCGTATAAATCGGCAGAATGCGATTATCCCCTGATTCATGACGAAAAAGCCCAACCTGGCGCAGGGATTATTGATGCGAGGTTAGGCGTGTGAGCGACGCTGTAGTTTTCCTACAGCGGGTGAGCGGCAACAACACCCCGCACTAAAAGCGTAAGCCGCCTACTCAACGGTAACGCTTTTGGCCAGATTCCTTGGCTTATCCACATCACACCCGAGTTCCACCGCGATGTGGTAGGCAAAGATCTGGAGGACGATCGATGTCAGGATCGGGGTCAGGATCTCAGGAGCATCTGGGATCAAGATGAGGTCGTCGCAGACCAGCGAGAGTTGATCTCCCTTCCCCTCGGTTCCGATGGCGATCACCGGGCCGCCGCGGGCCTTGACCTCCTCGATGTTGCTCAGGTTCTTCTGAAAGACGGCATCATGCGGGGCGATCACCACGGAAGGGGTCTCGGGATTCACCAAGGCGATGACTCCGTGCTTCAGTTCTGCACTGGGATAGCCCATGGCGGCGATGTAGCTGATCTCCTTGAGCTTCAGGGCACCTTCCATGGCCACGGGATAGTTGTACTGGCGACCCATGAAGAGCATGACCTTCGACTGGGCATAGCGCTTCGCGATCTTGGCAATCTCAGGCTCGAGCTTGAGGACTTTCTCGATCTGGCTTGGAAGGGCCTCAAGTTCGGTGATGATGCGGGTGCCGGCAGAGCTGGAGAGATTACGAATCCGGCCTAGAAGTAGGGCGATGAGGGTGAGAATCGTGACTTGAGAGGTGAAGGATTTGGTGGCGGCAACTCCGATCTCGGGACCGGCATGCATATAGACGCCTCCATCACTTTCTCTCGCAATGGTACTCGCCACGTTGTTGCAGATGCCGAGAGTGCGGTGCCCCTTTCGCTTGCTCTCACGCAGTGCGGCCAGGGTATCTGCGGTCTCACCGCTCTGACTTAAAACAAAGACCAGGGTGTCCTTGGTCATCGGGAGGTTCCGATAGCGGAATTCGCTGGCGTACTCGCACTCGGTCGGAATCTGGGCCAGGCTCTCGATCAGGTACTCACCCACCATGGCGGCATGGAAGGCGGTGCCGCAGCCACTAAGTACGATCCGCTCGACCGTGCGGAGCTCGGCATTGGACATATTGAGTCCGCCCAGCTTGGCGGTGGCCTCTTCATGGGAGAGACGCCCGCGCATGGCGTCGGTGACGCTACGAACCTGCTCGTGGATCTCCTTGAGCATGTAGTGGGGGTAGTCCCCCTTGCCCACATCCTCTTCAGTCATTTCGACCTTAGTGACGTTGTAGTCGGCACCGTTCCCCTGGACCGTGGAGAGAGTGAATCCTTCGCCGTTAAGGACGGCGATCTCGTAATCGTTCAGATAGACGACATCGCGGGTGTGACCGACGATGGCGCTCACATCGCTGGCCAGGAAGTGCTCGCCCTTCCCGATGCCGAGCACAAGAGGGCTTCCCCTGCGGGCCCCGATGAGGACTCCGGGAAGATCCGCATGCACAATGGCGATTCCATAAGTGCCGGCAACTTGACCAAGGGCTTCCCGAAGAGCGGAAACAAGGGCTCCCTGGGTACGCTCGGTGGAACGGTCAAAGGCACGGCCGACAAGATGAGCCAGAACCTCTGTGTCGGTCTGGGACTGAAACTGGTGCCCTTCCTGCTCAAGCTGCGTGCGCAGAGCGGCATAGTTCTCGATGACGCCGTTGTGAACCAGAGCTAGCTTACCGGAACGATCGAAGTGAGGGTGGGCATTCTCGCGGGTGACCTTGCCGTGGGTTGCCCAGCGAGTGTGGCTGATGCCGGTGGAGCCGCCGATCGGGTTGAGGGCGATGGACTTGCGGAGATCATCGATGCGTCCCACCTCCTTGCGAACGGAGATAATACCCTCCTCGAGTGTGGCCACACCGGCGGAGTCATAGCCCCGGTACTCCAAGCGACGGAGTCCCTCCAGAAGGATGGGGACCGCCTCAGCACGACCGACATAACCTACGATTCCGCACATAAGATTTTGAGTTGATGCCCGTCACCTTCATTTAGAAGGATTTCGGTCGATTTAAGAGAATGACAAACAGGAAGAGTCTTCGCAAGATGCTTTCGTCTTCCCCAATCCATCCATCCTAAAAAATATGCCAACCAAGCATGTCATCGCTCCAGCGACCCGCACCCTGGCCATCATCATGGGTGGGGGGGCAGGAAAGCGTCTCTTCCCACTCACCAAGGACCGGGCTAAACCGGCCGTGCCGATCGGCGGAAAATACCGTCTCGTCGATGTGCCGATCAGCAACTGCCTGAACTCCGGCATCCGGGGCATCTATGTCCTAACCCAGTACAACAGCACGTCTCTCCATCGCCATATCAACGCGAGCTACAAGTTCGACAATTTCTCTCCAAGCTTTGTAGAGATCCTCGCAGCACAGCAGACCCCTGAGGGATCAACCTGGTACCAAGGGACGGCCGATGCAGTTCGCCAGAATCTCCGCACTTTCATGGATGGAAATTATGAATATTTCATCATCCTCTCCGGTGATCAGCTATACCGCATGGATTACCGTGATGTCCTTCAGCAGCACATCGAAGGCGGAGCGGATCTTACGATCGCCTGCATTCCGGTGAATCGTGAGGCGGCCATGGGATTCGGCATCATGGAGACTGATTCAGCCCAGCGTATCACTCGCTTTGTGGAGAAGCCGACGGATCCTGTGATCCTAGAAGAGCTCCGGATGAAGCCTCAGGTCTTCTGGGAACTCCATGAACCCGAGAATCAGGACCTCTATCTGGCCAACATGGGGATCTATGTCTTCAACCGTCAGGTGCTGGCCGAGTGCCTCGACAACACGATGGATGATTTTGGGAAGAACATCATCCCGGGAACAATCGACTCAAGGAATGTCCAAGCCTATGTCTTTCGGGGCTATTGGGAAGATATCGGAACGATCCGCTCCTTTTTCGACGCCAACCTCAATCTCTGCGATCCTGCGCCTGCATACAATTTTTACGCCCCCCGCGCGCCGATCTATACACAGTCACGATTCCTGCCTGCCAGCGTGATCGAGGAAACAGTCATCAATCGTGCCATGATCTCGGATGGATGCCAAATCCGCTCAGCGCGTCTGGAACGTTGCATTCTCGGAATCCGTAGCCTGATCAGCCCCGGATCAAGGCTGAAGAACACGATTGTGATGGGCGCCGATTTCTACGAATCCGACAAGGGAGGCACGCCGGAGGGTGAGATTCCAATCGGCATTGGCAGAGATTGCATCATTGAGGATGCGATCATCGACAAGAACGCACGAATCGGCGACGGAGTGGTGATTACGACACACGACAAGGACGCAAACTCCGACGGCGTGGGATATTACATCCGAGACGGCATTGTTGTTATCCCCAAGAATGCAGTCATTCCTGCCGGAACCCGCATCTGAAGATTTTTTACTCCATCCTTTCTATGAAGAGTAGCCTTAGAATCCTTCCACTGCTTGGTATTCTTCTGCTGCTGGCAGGATGCCTCTATGACAACCCTCCTACAGGCCCTTCCCGAAGCATCGATACCTGGCTAGTCGGCCAGTGGCAGGCCCAGGGGAAGGCCGGGCGTTCGTATTCCGCAGTCGTGGCCCCGACAACCGCTTCAGACCATTACCGTGTGACCTTCTCAAGGCCCGGCAGCAGCGCTCAGGAATTCGATGCCTGGATCAGCCGGGTGGATGGCTTCTCGATTCTGGTTCTCAAGTCACTAGATGGAATTGGCTCTGAAAAATATCTCCTTTGCCATTATGAGCTACTAGCTCCCGGCGCTCCACCTCTCGGCGGCATCGGCGCGGAACGTATCCGCCTGAGCGAACTCCAGCTCGACGAGTCGACCCGCACGCTCGACTCATTCAAACTCCGAGCGGCCATCCGCACCGCCCTAAAAGAAGGCACTCTCCTCGCCCCCTTTGACACGGTGGCCGAGCGCAAGGGAAAGCTCGAAGCGATTCCCGGTAGTATCATCTGGACCAAGACCGGCAGCGTGACCCTGCAAGGGGAGACGTTCTGAGGTAGTGCGAATATGGGAAGGTAGGAAAGTGGGAAAGCTTAATTTGATGCTTCCGGTCGACTCATTCAATTCCACCTTCTAACCTTTCTACTTTTTCACCTTTTACTTCTACCCTCATGTCCAAACTAGCCACTACAGAAACCCGCATGGAGAAGATCGTTAGTCTCTGCAAGAGGCGCGGCTTCATCTACCAGTCCTCCGAGATCTACGGCGGCATCGGGGGCTTCTGGGACTACGGCCCGTTGGGTGCGGAACTGAAGCGTAATCTCCGCGATACCTGGTGGCGTGCGATGACCCGGGAGAGGGAGGATGTGGTTGGCCTTGATGCCACGATCATCATGCACCCGGGGATCTGGAAGGCCAGCGGCCATGTCGACACCTTTGCCGACATGATGCGTGAGTGCACCATCTCCAATAAGCGTGTTCGCGCAGACCATGTGGAGCCCCAGGCCGGTTCAGTGATCCGCTTCACCGGGGCCAAGGCGCCCGCCCCAGGAAAGTGGCATCTCGACAGGAGCATCATCGTCCTGATGAAGCAGGGCGAGCACATCGAGAGTTTCCGCAAGCGGGTGCGCGCGCTCGTCGCCCAGAATGCGGGAGCGAATGCAGGAAAGCCGGAGGAGATAGAACTCCTTGGGGAGGAACGCACGGAGGTCGTCGAGTCATCCGTTGATTTCCATCCAGAAACCGGAGGACTCCTTAACGAAGCGCGCCCCTTCAACCTCATGCTCCGCACTTTTGTGGGACCGACGGCAACCGAGAACGATATCGCCTACCTGAGGCCCGAAACTGCCCAAGCGATCTTCTCCCAGTTCAAGAATGTCTGCGACTCCTCCCGCGTGAAGGTCCCCTTCGGCATCGGCCAGATTGGGAAGGCCTTCCGTAACGAGGTGACGCCGAAAAACTTCACCTTTCGCTCCCGCGAGTTCGAGCAGATGGAACTCGAGTTCTTCATCAAGCCCGATGAGGCGGTCCGCCTCATCCATGGCTCCGTGGCGGCATGGCATGAAGGAGCCGACATGAGCGAACCAAAGCCCGATTGGGGCTGGGAAATGTGGCACCGCTACTGGGTCGCACAGCGAACAGCCTACTACGCCTCGATTGGCCTCGGCATGGATGTCCTCGAATACCATTGGCAGTCCAAAGCCGACCTTGCCCACTACGCCCGCGCCTGTGTCGATATCCTCTACAAGTTCCCCTTCGGCACCGATGAACTGGAAGGAATCGCGGCGCGCGGCTCCTTTGATCTGACCCAGCATCAGACTCACTCGGGCAAACAGCTCGAATATTTCGACGAGGAGTTGAAGGCCGCCTGTGACGCGATGACCCCAGAGCAGAAGACAGCCTTCATCCAGGAGACTCATGCATCCTGCAAAAATCCTGCAATCAACCGCGAGGAGATCACAATCACCTGCGAGAAGCTCTTCAAGGGGCTCTACATTCCCCATGTGATCGAGCCCTCCGCGGGACTCGACCGACTGGCTCTTGCTATTCTTGCGAATGCCTTCGATGAGGAGGAGGTCACCGATGATAAGGGAAAGACCGAGACCCGTACGGTGCTGCATTTCCATCCGAGGATCGCCCCGATCAAGGTCGGCGTCTTCCCTCTGCTCAAGAACAAGCCGGAACTCGTCTCCAAGGCCCGCGAGATCGTCGCCCTGCTACGCCCCCACATGAGCGTCTTCTACGACGAGACCGCAGCCATAGGCCGCCGCTACCGCCGACAGGACGAGGTGGGAACCCCGTTCGGAATCACTATCGATTTCGAAACGCTCGGTGAGGAGAAACCAGAGTTCAAGGACACCGTGACACTGCGCGAAAGGGACTCCATGGAACAGCGCCGTATCCCGATCGCAGAACTGCTGCCCTTCCTGCTGGGCAAGATTTTGTGAGCTTCAACTCTCCCACATCCGAAGATAAATCGTCTCCCGCAAAGGCACGGAAGCACAAAAGCACAGAGGCCCATTATAGAAAGGAAAGTGGAAAGTGCGTTTCTCCTCAAAAGAACGTAATGACCCGAAAGATTCCAACTTGAATCCTCATGGTTATTTTTCGCAGCTAATTTTATTTACTACAAAAATCTCTGCGCCTCTGCGTCTCCACGCCTCGGTGCCTCTGCGGGATAATTTCTTCGAGGAGGTGATCTTATTTCTCCACGACGGAGGCAGTCTCCCCGTCGGCGAATTGGGTCAGCATTTTCTGGCCCGGCATGATCTGGGAGGCAGAGACAATGACCTTGCCGTCTTTCCCCCGCGTGATGCTGAATCCCCGCTGCAGGGTTGCCTGAGGGCTAAGCGCGGAGAGGGCCGACCCAACCCGACTTACCCTACCTTTCTCCCGCTCGAACCGGTGACGAAGGATTACAGCTAGCTGGTCCCCCATCGAGGAGAGCCTCTGCTCGGCATTGGCCAGGCGATAACCGGGATGAGCCGATGCGATCTGCACCGACATTCTGGCCAGCGTGGCATCCAACTGTTCAAAACGTCGATCCAAGAGCCCGGAAAGGGACTCCTCCAGACGGTCCGAAGTCTGACGGGCATCCTCCGTCTGGCGGTAGGGTTCCCGGAATAGTGCCGAGGAAGCCAATCGGTGCTCAGCTGCACGATGAAGCCCGATCAGCGCATCGGCCTCGCGTGCAATCCTAGCAACCAGGGAACGACAGCGCTCCAAGAGTTCGGAGCCCTCTGCGGCAAGCAGTTCCGCAGCGGCACTCGGAGTGGGAGCCCGGAGATCAGCGACGAAATCCGCGATAGAGAAGTCGATTTCATGACCCACGGCGCTCACGACAGGCACCCGTGACTCGGCGATGGCACGCGCGACAACCTCTTCATTGAATTCCCAGAGATCCTCCAGACTCCCGCCGCCGCGTGTGACGACAATGACATCCACCGAACCAATAGCGGGATTACCCTCGGAGAGTTCTGAAATGGCGGCGGCAATTTCTGCGGCAGCTCCCTTGCCCTGAACCCGTACGGGATAAATGACCACCCGGAGTCCCGGATGACGACGGTGAAGCACCTGCAAGAAATCCTGGATCGCGGCTCCCGTGGGAGAAGTGACCACGCCGATCCGACGCGAGAAACGGGGGATCGGACGCTTCCTCTCCAGATCGAAAAGTCCCTCGGCCGCAAGTCGTCGCTTAAGCTCCTCAAACTGGGCCTGAAGCATTCCCTCTCCCTTGGCCTGCACTAGCCGCACCATCAGCTGGTACTGCCCTCGGGCCTGGTAAACGCTTACCGGTCCGTAGAGCTGAACCTGAAGGCCGTCGCGCAACTCGACCTTCTGACCCGAGGCAGAGCGGGCGAAGAGGACGCAGGAAAGCTGCGATTCCTCGTCCTTGAGCGTGAAGTAGCAATGGCCGGAGCCCTGTCGGCGGAGGTTGGAAATTTCTCCCTCGACCCAGACCATGCCGATACCTTCTTCAAGGAGTCCGGTGATTCGACGGGTCAACTGGGCTACGGAGAAAACTTCCGGTCCCTTGGAGTCCTTGGAGTCTGAAGTCGGGAGATTGGAAATAGGCGATGGGTTCTGGGGAAGAGTAATTCCAATTGGGAACTCCTTCTTTTCAGGAATGCTTGTTTCCTGCGCTTTTTCGTTCCGGCGCGGGAGCACTGGGGCCATGTCAAAGCCGAGTTGCAACTCACCCTTCGCTACCTTGCCTGGGCGACGGGACATGGTCAGGAGAGCTGGGAACGCAGTCCCTCAAGCAACTTCTCGAGACGCCTCGGGATCTCAACCTCCTCCAGCAGCATCTGTCGCACACGGGAATCGGCAATCAGCGTCGAAGCCACCAAATCTGTGATAACGCCAATACTGGTGATCTGGTTCAGATAGGCTTCGAACTGGGAAGGTAGTTCGATCCCTTGCTCTTTGAAGCGTGCACACAGGGCGTGAAGCTGGATGACCTTCGATTCGAGATCATCGTGCTCTCCTTCATGACTGCGAAGCTCCTCGACCCGGGCAACACGATAGGGGCTCGACTGATCCCAACCGATGAACCGTACGCGGCAGACCCCTTGGAGGATCAGGTTGGAAGTTCCATCATCATTCCGGATACAGGCCCGAACTAATCCCGCTCCGGCGATCATCTCAACTTCGCTCTCCTCCTGATTGCGCGGCATCGCCATGGCTACCATGCGACCCGCAGAAAGTGCCTCCTCTAGCATCTCACGGTAACGCGGTTCGAAAATAAAGAGGGGCAGCAGCGCGTTGGGGAAGAGCGTTACCCCGGGGAGCACCATGACCGGAAGGGTGGGCGGGAGCGGTTCTATTTGTTCCCCATTCATGGCATTAGGCTACGCATTTCAGGAGCCCAGCATAAACCAGAAAAACCTGTTTTGACGACCGATCCGATCCCGCAGTGAATTAGGGCGAAATTGTTCCTTTTTAAACCTTCACCCAGCCCTTTCTAGCAGCTAGTTAAAAGCCTGTGATCGGCTCCTGCACTCCCATGTTTTCAAGATTGGGCAGCGCGTTCTTGATGATCTGCCTGTTTCTTGCTGCCGTTTCCACTCTCAGGGCGGGGGCATTCGATCCTCTGACCGTGAGCCTTCAGCCCAAGCTTACCATCGGCTCGATTCCCGTTTGGGAGACTGGAACCAATAGCGTTC
>Ga0209084_1002705_pt1 | contig 13524 bp, 17 predicted proteins | sample C_130820_MF_Meta_FD_187309 | JGI IMG/M metagenome (GOLD analysis project Ga0209084, IMG submission 187309) | Freshwater microbial communities from Lake Croche, Canada to study carbon cycling - C_130820_MF_MetaG (SPAdes) (version 2) | ecosystem: Environmental > Aquatic > Freshwater > Lake... | reverse complement strand
GACGGAAGGCAGGTCTCGGTGTCGGGGCTCGTCTTGGACTTTAAGGCACAAATTTCGAGAATGGGCGCGCTGTCGACGCCCGGTCCAGTCTTACTCGACCCCTGGCAAGCGCTCGAGCGATACACGACTAGTTACGTCAATTCTCACCCCACGGGCGTCGTGCGCCTGAGCCAACTCGCCACCGAAGCCGTCCGCCTTGCCCTTGTGGCGCCCGTCGTCAAGCGCGGCCGAAAGTCCTAAAGACAGCACGAAGCGGACCAATTCCAACCGACGCTTGACATTAAATAGATCCAAATGTATCCATATTTAAAAGGTGTACTTGATCCCATATGCCCCCTCGGGTGGCCGACGTTTAAGGAGTTACGACCATGGTTCAACAAAACGGCGCGCCTCCGCCGCCTCCAATACCCTCCAGCCGGGTGGGCTACGACCTTTCTGACGATATTGACTTGGCGCTCTCCATGCGAGCCATGCGCGGCGACCTGCGTGCCGCAAGCTTCCTGCGTAAACCGGGGCAGCAGCCGGTCACCGCTTCACTCGACCTCGGCCCCATGAAGACGGCCGACGACCTTCTTCAAGCACAGAGAAAAATCCTAAGGGCCGCGGCGCGGGGGCAAATTTCGGCGGGCGAAGCAAAGAAGTTGGGCGATCAAGTCGAGCTCGTGGGGCAGGCGCTCGAGCGCGATCAGTTGGCCCAAAAAATCCGCAAATTATCAGCCAAAGTAGGCACTACCAAAAAGGCTGTCGTTTATAAACTACTCAAGGAGCAGGCGCAGCTCTTGGAAGGCCAACTCCAAGCCTACATTAAAAAGGAGGACCAGTCTTGGGAGGAGTTTCATATAAAACACGGCTCAAAGGCTCTTGAACAATACATCACAAGTGATGTTTTGTCCCGCTTATATTTGCTGTCCGGGATGGAGCATTCGGAGTTTATACGTCTCGGCTTTTACAATCTCTTGCCGCGCTCCATGCAAGAAATCTTTGATAATTTAGGTGACTTCGTTCGTCCAAAGGAGAATACCACCAAGTCCACGAGACATCGCTTTGTTTCAAAATTTGCCGCACCAGACCGCTGGAAGCCACGCGGCTGGTCGTGCAACTGCAAAAATACATCCACGGCTTGGGTTCAAACTGACTTGCGTTTTGCGGACAACCTCCAGATCTACTGCGACGCCTGCCACCAATTGGCGGGCTGGGGGACGCCCCAAGAATTTGAGTGTGCCCAAGAGGAGGGGCTCGCGTCGCTGCTTGATCGCTCTCAAGAGGCCCTCGTCACGAAACTCAAACCCGCGCCCGTCATGGGTGTGGAGGCCTATTTGAGGACCAAAAATATCCGCTTCGCCAGCGACCGGAAGGGCGACATCGACGAACCAACATTAGACGACATGGACGACGAATAGCATCATGAAAACCTCATCCCGAAAATTCGCCGCGCAGCCCGCCGCACACAACCTCGCCACGAGGATCGACGTCGATCAATTCTTCCCCCTGCCGCGCTGCTTCAGCAAGGAAGACGAGGGCCAGTTCCGCGCCCTGCGCCAACACATCATGGCCTCCGTAGAACCACAAAACTTTCTTGAGCGTGCCTACGCCAACGAAATGGCCCACCTCCTCTGGCAAGTGAGGCTAAACCTAGCCCGCATTGAAAGTCTCACAATCAATGCGCGCGAGGAGGGTCTTGTCCGCCTCTTAGCAGGCCGCTGCGAGGATCTGCCCAATCTGATCAAAGGCCTTCGCCGACGCGCTCCCGACGCCGTCAAGACTTTGGAAGCCCTCCTCCAAGATTTTGGCCTCACCCAAGTCGACATTGACGCGCACGCCCACGCGGCAATTGCGTCGGAAGTCTTTCAACTCGAGCGCGACTGCGACGCCAAGCGCGACCAATTTGATCGTCTCGTCCAAAATTTCGAGAAGCGCCGCTTCCTGATCGCCGAGCGCCTCAGTCGCCTGGCCGAGACGCAGCGCAATAAGAATATGCCACCGCCACCCCCAATGCTGCCGGGTGAAGCATGAGTGAGACCCAAGTTTCAACCGGCACCAAACGCCGAACGGGACCCAAGACGGAGCGCGGCAGGCGTCACTCCTCCCGCAACGCCCTGCGCCACGGCCTCTCGACGCCGATTGAGTGCGACCCCCATTACTCAACCCTGGTCGATCCACTTGCGCGCGCAATCTTGGGCGATGACGTAAACCCCGCCCACCAAGGTCGCGCCCGAAAGGTCGCCCAAGCCCTCCTGGAGGTCGATCGTCTCAGGCGCTTTGCGGAACCGGTCGGCCCTCCGGCAAGGACTGCCCTTCGTCCATCATCGGTGGAAAGCGCTCGACCACTTGGAGCCCCGGAGGCATCCAGTCGATATCTGTCGAGAGCATATGGCCGCCTCAGGTCGAACGTCAGGCGCCTCGATGAGGCCCAGTGGGGCGCTCATGCCTCCTTCCATGGAAAGCCTAATGGAATTGCGCCAATTGATTTCAATTTCGACATCGAGATACCCGAGCATGAACAGTAGAAATGGGGAATGACATGTTCCGGTTTTTGCAAAACGAATTCGAAAAATTTATATTTTTCAAACACTTGAATTTTGAACAGGTGTTTTGGACCTTGCGGATTGGCCGTATGGGGACTGGAGAGGGCTTTTGAAAGTGAAATTAGTCTCGATTATAGTAACGTTTGTGTTACCAATATTTCCATGATTGAACCTTATTCTGTCGGCGCGATGAAGACCAAAGCCAAGCCCATAGGACAGCCGTTATGGCAATGAAAAAGAGCTTCAAGGAACCCGTTCAATTAAGGGTCGTCCACGATCCAGATTTTGCTGAGGCGCTCCTTCGGGAGGGCATTGATACGCTGCTAGCAGGAGACGTTGATGCAGCCAAATCTATCCTGAGAGACTACATCAAGGCCACTGTGGGATTTGAGAAGCTGGGAGAGGCGACCTCGACGCCACCCAAGAGCCTCATCCGAATGTTTGGGCCTCAAGGCAATCCTCAGGCGCGAAACCTCTTTGGTGTGATTGGCTACCTTCAGAGGCAGGCGGGCGTCGAGTTTCATGTCACGGCTGGCACGCCAAGCCATTGCCCAACATAAAATATTTTGTTGGGCAATGGCGCTTTACCTATTTCCTAAAATTGGTGCCAAGGCCGTATGACGCTCCGCTTTGCGGGGCAGACAGTCGGCGCCCCAATTGCCGAGTGGGAACCCGATATATTTCCACCTTGCGCTAGATCACAAATAATATAATGATATTATTTAACTATCATAAATGGTATAATCAATACAATGATATTACTTATTACACCGTCAAAAGCTCAAAAGAAGCTAGCCGAAAATGTCCGTCAGAGGCGCCTGGACATGCTACTGACCCAAGAGGGACTGGCGGAGCGTTCCGGCGTCCCCTTGCCAACTTTACGCAAATTTGAGCAAAGAGGTGCCATCTCCCTGGAAAGCTTTCTGAAGTTGCTCATGGTGCTTGGAGGGTTAGAAACGATCATTGAGGCGACCCAGCCAATGCTCAAACAATTTTCCTCGATCGAAGAGGTCCTCGACGCGGAAAAAAGTCATGCAAGGAAAAGAGGCAGGCGCAAGTGAAAACCTACACCGGTGTCACGGAAATATCCGTCGGGCTCAATTTTGGTGCGGCAACAATCCCCGTCGGCCGTTTGGCGGCGCGCGACCGTAAGATTTATTTCGAATACGATAAATCGTTCATCGAACACCGCCTCGAAATTTCTCCCCTACGCCTGCCATTAAAGCCCGGCCTAGTCAGCTTTGATTACGGTCTATTCGAGGGATTGCCTGGCGTATTTAATGACAGCCTTCCCGACGGCTGGGGGCGTCTCCTCTTCGACCGCCTTGCGCGCTCGCGCGGCATTTTTCCGTCGGATGTCACGCCCCTCAGCCGGCTTGCCCATGTCGGCAACCACGGCCTTGGTGCACTCGTCTATGCGCCAGATTACAGTGTGGCTGAGAGTAACGAGAGCATGAACCTGGACAGGCTCGCTGCGCAGGCGCAAGACGTGCTCGACGGCACCTCAGATCAGGTCCTGCAGGAGCTGATTGCGTTGAATGGCTCATCCGCGGGTGCGCGTCCGAAGGCCCTCATCGGGCTCAACGATACGCGGCAGCAGATTGTTCATGGCGCCCATGACTTGCCTAATGGCTTCCTGCCGTGGATTGTTAAATTTGGTAGCGCCCAAGATGGCGCGGACGCCGGCGCCATTGAGTATGTGTATGCGAAGATGGCAATTAATGCCGGCATTAACATGCCCGACATCCATTTATTTCCCGCGCAGAAGGGATCCGGATACTTTGCAGTTAAGCGATTTGACCGCGATGGAGCGAGACGTTTTCACATGCACACGGCCTGCGGCTTGCTACATTCCGATTTCAGGACACCCTCGCTCGATTATGAGGATTTAATCGCGCTGACTGGCGCCTTGACCCGCGACGTACGCGAGGTAGAAAAAATGTATCGAATGGCAGTGTTCAATGTGATGGCCCACAACCGAGATGACCACTCCAAGAACTTCAGTTTTTTAATGGATGATGATGGCCAATGGAGGCTCGCCCCAGCCTATGACCTCACCTTTTCCTCAGGCCCGCGCGGCGAGCAGAGCACCATGGCTATGGGAGAGGGGCGGAACCCCGGAGTGGATCACCTCATAAAGCTGGGGGTCGAAGCCAAAATCTCTAAACAGCGCATCAGTGAAATCATTGATCAAACGCGAACCGCTCTGGTCGACTGGCAAATTCTAGCAAAAGACCATGGCGTCCATCCAAATAACATTAACCTCATCGGCGCACGGTTCAGTCTGAATTAGTATTTGCGCATTGGCTGTTGACAGAGCCGGGTATTGGGCGATGACGGTGACTAAAAACTGGCGCCTAATTTTCATCAAGGTCAATGAGACAACGACTGGCGACTTAGATTTGGAGGACTACAACCGATGGCCCTGATCGTGCACCCCTCGCTCGCGGTTCACCCCGGCGACTGGCTGAAGAGCTAAATCGTCGACCCCCACGGCGTGAGCGTCAACCGCCTCGCAACCAGTTTCCACGTGACACGCCAGACACACAGCAATCTCTTCAATGGCCATACGGAGTTGTCCGCCGACATGGCGATCCGGTTCGAGAAGGCGTTTGGCATCAGGGCCGATATCTTGACGCGTATGCAGGTCAATTATGACATCGCGCAACAAGCCAGCGCCCGCGCCGACGATCAAACCACGACCCATTCCAAACGCACTAAACGTCCAGCAATTGATTGATAATGGTGAGGGTGGCTATCGCTCACGGCAAACTCCAGAACGAAGCCAAATCTTATCGTTCAGACTAGTTTTTCCTTGTGATACCCTCGGCAATCAAGCAAGTAGGGCGTATTGAGGCTTTAAAGCTCTTCACTATGGGATTTCAGATATGAGCGGGCAGATTTTCGTTGAGGTTGGCGCGGGCGAACTGATTGATAAGATTACGATCCTTGTCATCAAGACCGGGAAGATTTCCGACCCCGCCAAGCTCGCCAACATCAAGCGCGAGATGGACGCCTTGGCGCCCGCGAGGCAGCGTTTGGTGGATAGATATCCAGGGGTTGAGATACTCGAGGGGCAGCTTAAGGTAGTTAACGAGGCACTTTGGATTATTGAAGACGACATCCGCGAATGCGAGAGCCGGAAAGACTTTGGGCCCAAATTTATCGAACTCGCGCGCTCCGTTTACATCCAAAACGACAAGCGAGCCGAGCTAAAGAAGAAGATCAATATTCTGTGCGAGGCCAGTATTGTTGAAGAGAAGTCGTATCACGGCTTTTGAATGGAGCCCGAAAGCTTCTCCAGCCGCGCAATTACTTCGGCAGGTTGAAGTTTATCCAAGTCTTTCACCTCGATAATCTCCAAGAACCCGTCGAGCCCCGTTGCCCTTGCGCTCGTGTGCGGGCCGAATAGAGCGATGCCCTTGGCGCCGAGATAGGCGGCGAGGTGGGTGGGTCCTGTGTCATTGCCGATGATCAGTTTGGCGTGTCCGATCAGCCCCGCGAGTGCGTTGAAGGAAATGGGCTTGCCCTCATCCAAGAGCGCCCGAGCGGGCAGGGATTGGCAGAGCTCCATTTCGTCGGGGCCCGGAGCCGTGACGGCACTGTAGCCTCGATCGATCAGGCTTTGGGCGAGTTGGCCATAGTGCGGCCAACGCTTTTGCGGGTGCCGCGCGGAGCTGCCTGGGAAGAGCAAGATGAAGCCGGGCTCGATGCCATTCGATTGCATTAACCCTGCTGCATCATCCGCCATCCAGCTCACGTCGGGCTGCATCGTGTGGGTGGTGACAATTTCCGCCTGTTCAAGCTGAAACCGGAGCCGCTCGAGGATGGAAAGCCGACGCCCTAGTTTCTTTGATTGGAGCGATAGAAAAGCCTCGTCCTTCTGGCTCCACTCGGCGTCGAGCCAATTGCGGTACATCAGCGTGCGGCTCGAGTTTTGGAGGTCGTAAATGATGTCGAAGCGCTCGCGCTTGAGTTCCGTCCTGAGTTTCAGGAGCGACATCACATGGTGGCGCGGCTTGCGCGGGTCGAGGATAATCCGGTCAAGCCATGGGCAGCGCTCATAGATCCGCCGAAAGGGTTTGGTGGTGAGGAGCGTCACTTCGTCCTGCGGGTGGGCGAGGCGGATATCGTGGATAGCCCCCTCGCTTTGGAGGACATCCCCAAAGGCACCGAGCCTTATGATCAGTATTTTACGGCGCAAGGGTATCACTGCCAATTTGTATCTCTGGGGTTAGACCGACTATACTGACGCGATGCCGCTATGTGGTCGATCGGGAAGGGATTTGTCTATTTCTTTCGTTTGATCCTCGCTCACGAGATGATGGTCTTCCAAAGGTTTTTCCATGCGCGTTTTTAATATCATGTTAGGCCGAGCGCATGGCGGATTGGAGCAGGCGGCGATTGATTATGCCGAAATGCTGGCAACCAATGCCATCGACGGTGTAACACTTGGCCACCCTAGGGGATGGATGCGAGACCATTTGCCCTCGGAATTCAACTTCTTACCTCTGCGGTGCATAACGGATTACGACCCCATCGCGACATGGCGGCTCCGCGGATATGTGCGCAAGCATCAGCCTGACGTGATCATCGCCCATGGCACGCGGGCCATGCGCTATGCTACGCAAGTTTCAGGGGTCAAAAAGATTGGCGTGTTGCACAATACACGCTTCAAGTCAGATATGGCCGCAATGGATGGCTTTATTGCCGTCTCGCCGCGTGTAGCAGCCGCGGCGTTGGAGCGGTTTCCCGATAAAACCGTTCGGATGGTACCCAATATGGTGCGGGTTGGCGGTGACGTAACGCGCTCGCCCTTTCGTGACACGCCGATCCTTGGCTCGCTCGGCCGGCTTCACACCAATAAGGGCTATGATGTCTTGCTCAAGGCGCTCGCAACGCCTGCTCTTGTTGCAAAGCCGTGGAGGCTTGTGTTGGGCGGCGATGGGCCCGAGCGTGCATCGCTTGAGCGGGAGGCGCAATCGCTTGGCCTTGCGGATCGTGTTCAATGGGCGGGTTGGATTTCAGACCGTCATGCGTTTTTCAACGGGCTTGATCTTTTCGTCTTACCATCGCGCGAGGAGCCGTTTGGCATTGTGTTGATTGAAGCCATGGCCGAGGCGTTGCCCGTTATTGCAACCGATACCGATGGGCCATCTTATATCGTGCGCGATGGGGAGACCGGCCTTGTGGTGCCGCGTGAGAACAGTCAGGCACTGGCTCAAGCGATCATAATTGCGCTTGAAAGGCCAAGCGATATGGCAGCAAAAGGCCTTGCCGGATATCGCGATGTAAAAGCGCGGTTTAGCCGAGAGGCTGTTGCTCAACTTCTCGTCGTTGCAATAAAATCATTCCATCCAGGGCCGAAACGCTGAACGCCGTCCCGGTCTTAAAATAGACAAAAACGGTCACACCGTTTTCGCCTTATCCGCTAGCCAAGTTTTAATAAGCGATTGATACGGAACATCCTGCTTATTGGCAGCAACCTTTATCGAATCCAGAAGAGATACGGGAAGGCGCAAAGAAATTGACGTTGTTGTAGGCTTTAAATTAGGCATCACAACATGTTCAGCCTTAGACCAATTCACATAGTCAGTGCTATCGTTCTCTTCCCAAAAACGTCGCTCTTGGTCTTCGTTTTTGAATGCTGGAGGCGTCTTAAGTGCTTTACTCATAAATTTTACGCTCCTTTCGATGCATCGGGCGGGCTGAAATTACTCTAATCAACTGCCCCTTCTCCCTAAGGGTAAAGGTAACGTGGAGCATTCGTTCCTGATTGGTGCGACCTAACGCATGAAATCTTTGCTCTAGTATACTGTGTCGGGCGTCGCCGACAATCAGCAAGGGCTGATTGAAAAACACTTCTTCAGCCTCACTTTGACTGACGTCATGCTTTTCATGGCTCTTGCGGCTATTGCCTTGATCCCAAACAAATCCTGTGATTAAGGACCATTCGATCATGGTCAGTATATTACCATCATATACAAAAAAATCAAGCTCGATCCTATGGCTAATGCCTTAGGATCGAGCTTTAAAGTCTATGAACATTTTGGATCGATATGAATTCTACTCCAACTCAGCAGGAAAGCCTGGAGCGCGGAGATCCGTATGCAGCGCGTCTTCAAGAAGCTTGACGATTTGTGAGGACCAAGCGTCGCCGCCATAAGCCTGCCGGCCTTCGATGAAGATTTGCTCGGTGAGGCCTGCAAGCTTCAATGGCACGCCGAATTCGCGGCCGAATTTGGCGGCAAAGCCCAAATCTTTACAGGCCAGATCCATCGTGAAATTGATGTTGTAGCTGCCATTCAAAATCACCTGGCCTTCGGTTTCATGCACGAAGCTGTTGCCGGAGCTCGCCTTGATGGCGTGGAAGGCTTGCGCGAGATCTAGCCCACCACGCTTAGCCAGCATGAGCGCTTCGCCGCAGGCGACCAGATGGATGAAGGCCAGCATATTAGTGATGACCTTGATCACCGATGCCGACCCAATATCGCCCATGTGGAAAATTTCGCCACCGAGTTTTTTAAGCGCCGGCAGATGGGTCTCAAACAACTCCTTTTTGCCGCCGACCAACACCGTGATTGTGCCTTGGGCCGCTTTGTGGACACCGCCCGTTACGGGTGCTTCGAGCGTTTCGACGCCATGCTCGGCGGCAAGCTTGGCCATGGCTTCGATTTCTTCTTTGCCATTGGTTGAATTCTCAATCCATGTGCCGCCCTTTTTGAGGCCCTCAAGAATTCCGTTCTTGCCAGCAAGCACAGCCATCGACACCTTCGGTGAGGGTAAGCACGTAATCACGGCATCCGAATTTTCGGCCACGGCTTTCGGCGTATCCGCCCAGATGGCACCGGCTTCGATAAGCTTTTTGGCATTGTCTTTGTTGAGATCGGTGACGGTGACTTGATAACCAGCCTTCACCAGATTCATGGCAAGATTGGCACCAAGATGGCCTAAGCCGATATAGCCGTAGCGGAGCATGGGTCGTTTCCTTTTCGTTTTTTCTAATACTAATTCGGTAAATTCATTGGATCGAAAACCGGCACGAGATGCAGGTCTTTTCCGGTGTAGGGGTGCGCGCGGGCGAGTTCTTCATCAAGCTCGATGCCGAGGCCCGGCTCATTCGACGGAATGACGTAACCCGCTTCCCATTTGATTTTATTTTTGATCAAGGCGCCATAAAAGCCATCGAAGCGTTCAATGCTTTCAAGCACTAGGAAATTCGGGATCGAGGCAGCGAGTTGCACATTGGCTGCCGCCTCTACCGGGCCACAATAGAGATGCGGTGCGATTTGCGCGTAATGCGTTTCCGCCATCGCCGCAATTTTCTTGGTTTCCATCAAGCCACCGACCCGGCTTATAGCCATTTGCAGAATATGCGCGGCGCCCGTTTGTAACACTCGGGCAAATTCATATTTGGTTGAAAGACGCTCGCCGGTTGCAATCGGAATCGTTGTTTGGCGTGCAACGATCGCCATTTCTTCCGGCATTTCGGGTGGTGTTGGCTCTTCAAACCACAATGGATCATAGGCTTCTAACCGACGCGCCAAGCGGATGGCGCCGGAGGTGGTAAATTGACCATGCGTGCCGAAGAGAAGATCCGCCTTTGTGCCGCACACTTCACGTAATTTTTTACAGAATTGCTCGGCACGATCCATCATTTCCAAACTTGGTTGGCGCGGATCGAAAGTGCCAAACGGGATTGGGTCGAATTTAAGCGCGGTGAAGCCTTGCTCTAAATATTCAACGGCGCGTTCTGCCGCGACGTCGGGCTTGTAATAGACATTGGTGTCGACATAGGCGTCGCCGCCCTTGGGATAGAGATAGGTGTAGGAGCGAAGCTTTTCATGCACCTTGCCGCCCAAGAGTTCATAGATCGGCTTGTTGAGCGCCTTGCCGTTGATGTCCCACATCGCGATTTCAAAGCCTGCGATGACGGCGGTGAGTGTCGGGTTGGGGCGCTGCGAATAGCCGCGGCCATAGACGTTTTTAAACATCTTTTCGAGATGGAAGGTATCCATTCCCTGAATGTGGCTTTCAAACACATCCTCGATCATCACCTTCATGGCCTTGGCGCTAAAGGCCGCGTCATACACTTCACCGACACCCGTGATGCCATTATCGGTTGTGAGTTTTACGAAGATGAAATAGCGACCACCAAATTTGGGCGGAGGATTGCCGACGATGAAGGTTTCGAGGGATTGGATTTTCATGGCTGCGTTTCCTCATTATTATTTCGGTCATTGCGAGGAGCAAAGCGACGAAGCAACCCAGTTTTTTTCTGGCTCATCAACTGGTTTGCTTCGCTCATCGCTCGCAATGACGTTTAGTTTACGCCTTTATCCGTGCTGAAGTAGGATCATACATCGGCTTTAATGACACTTTGGCCGGAATGCGTTTGCCTGCTACTTCAATCTCATAGCTGCCCGCCAACACGTCATCGACGGTGGCTGCATGCTCAGTGCCGATATAGGCGAGGCCCACGGCGCCGCCGAGCGTGTAGCCATACATCGCCGAGGTGAGGCGCGAGATGCGCTTGCCGTTTAGCCAGACGGGTTCGTCGTGATAGAGCATCGCGTCGGGATCGGAGATCAGGAATTGCGCGAGGCGGCGGGTGATGCCTTGCTCTTTTTGTTTGAGCAATGCTTCACGGCCAATAAAGCCGCCTTGCTTGTTCCAAGCCACGCAGAACCCTAAGCCTGCTTCAAGCGGTGAATCTTCCGGCGTAATGTCATGGCTCCAGTGGCGATAGGCCTTTTCAATGCGGAGCGAATTCATCGCGTGATAGCCCGCATGTTTGAGGCCGTGTGCAGCCCCATTGGCGAGGATGAAATCATAAACGGCTGTTGTAAATTCGCTCGGGATATAAAGCTCATAGCCGAGTTCGCCGACATAGGTGATGCGTGTGACGCGGATGCGCGCGGGGCCGACTTCAATCTCGCGGCTTGTGCCAAACGGGAAGGCCTCATTTGATACATCATCGGGCGTTAATGATTGCAACAATGCGCGCGAGTTTGGTCCCATTAGGCCAATCGTTGACGTGCCTGAGGTGACGTCAACAACGGCCACCGCTTCATCGTCGCGAATGGCGTTTTCGAGGTGACGGCGATCATGCAATTGCGTCATCGCGGCAGTAACAACGAGATACTCGTTTTGGGAGATCCGTGTGGCGGTGAGATCAGCCTCGATGCCGCCCTTCTCGTTACACCATTGGGTATAAACCACTTTGCCGATGGCTACGTCCATTTCATTGACCGAAACGCGGTTTAACAACTTCATCGCGTCGCGACCTTTAACGGTAAATTTAGCAAACGCACTTTGATCGAAGAGGCCTACCGCTTCGCGCACGGCTTTGCATTCTTCGCGTGAGTTATCGAACCAATTGGGTTTGCCAAACGTGTATTCGTATTTAGGCTCTTGGCCTGCACGCGCGAACCAGTTCGGGCGCTCCCAGCCCGCGACTTCGCCGAAGCAGGCGCCTGCCGAGGCGATGCGATCATGTAGGGCAGTTTTGCGGACGCCGCGCGAGGTTTCATATTGTTTGAACGGCCAATGCATCGCGTAGAGAAGGCCCAAGGCTTCCGACACGCGCGGGATCAAAAAGTGTTTTGTGTTTTGATGCGGATAGAGACGATTGATATCGACATCCCACAAATCAAAGGGCGGCTCGCCTTCTGTAATCCAATGCGCGAGCGCCATGCCTGCGCCGCCGCCGGATTGAATGCCGATGGAGTTGAAGCCTGCGGCAACAAACACGCCCTTCACTTCGGGCGCTGGTCCTAAAATATAACGCTGGTCGGCGGTGAAGCTTTCGGGGCCGTTGAAGAATTTACGGATGCCGACTTTTTCGAGCGATGGAATACGCTTCATCGCATCTTCTAGAATAGGCGCGAAGTGATCGAAGTCTTCAGGCAATTCGCCAAATTCAAAATCAGCGGGAATACCATCCAATGCCCATGGCTTGGCTTTGGGTTCGAACGCACCGAGCAGCAGCTTGCCTGCATCTTCTTTGTAATAGGCGCAATGGTCCATGTCGCGCATGACGGGGAGATCGGGTGTCATGCCGTCCATCGGATCGGTGACGATGTAGAAATGTTCGCAGGCTTGTAATGGCACATCGACTCCGATGGTGCGCGCGAGCGAGCGCGTCCACATGCCGCCTGCGATCACGACCTTGTCGGCTTTGATGATGCCTTCCGCCGTTTCAACACCAACCGCGCGGCCATTCTCAACGATAATCTTTTCAACGAGCATGTTCTCGTGAATGGCAACGCCCGACATACGCGCGCCTTTGGCGAGTGCCATCGTCGTATCGATCGGGTTGCATTTGCCGTCGGACGGATACCAAACCGCGCCGATAACATCGTCGACATTCATCAACGGCCATTTGGCTTGTGCTTCTTTGGGGCTGATTTCATGCGCTTCGACATCGAAAGAGCGCAGCATATCGGCGGCGCGGCGGAGCTCTTGCCAGCGCTCGGGATTCGTCGCAATCGAGATAGAGCCCGGTTGCACAAACCCCGTGGCCTGGCCGGTTTCTTTTTCTAAGTTTGTGTAAAGGTCGACCGTGTATTTCGCGAGCCGCGTGAGGTTTTGCGTGTAGAGCGAGGAACGCACAAGGCCCGCGGCGTGCCATGTCGTACCGCTGGTGAGGCGCTTGCGCTCCAAGAGCACGACGTCTTTCACGCCGAGTTTGCCGAGATGATAGGCGGTCGAACAGCCGACAATGCCGCCTCCCACGATAACAACAGAAGCGTGCGAGGGCAGAGCGGCCATGGGTCTTTCCTTTAGTTCGTTCGTTTCTTATTCGTCCTTGCGAGCGAACGCGAAGCAATCCAGTTGGCGGTGCAGCAAGAGGTGTAACGGTACCACGCCGCTTTCTACTTTTCCATCAACTGGGTTGCTTCGCGTTCGCTCGCAATGACGTTAATTATGCTACCTCGCCCATGTCTTTCCTGTCGAGCTTGATCGGGAACTTGGCGCGGATCGCGTCGTCTACTTC
>Ga0209084_1002703_pt1 | contig 13528 bp, 13 predicted proteins | sample C_130820_MF_Meta_FD_187309 | JGI IMG/M metagenome (GOLD analysis project Ga0209084, IMG submission 187309) | Freshwater microbial communities from Lake Croche, Canada to study carbon cycling - C_130820_MF_MetaG (SPAdes) (version 2) | ecosystem: Environmental > Aquatic > Freshwater > Lake... | reverse complement strand
GCGCGGAAGCACCTTGCCCAACGGTCTGCAGGTGCGCCAGCAGCGTGTGCCACTCGGCGTGGTCGGGATCGTCTACGAGGGCCGACCCAACGTCACCGTCGACGCGTTCGGCTTGACCTTGAAATCGGGTAACGCCGTTCTGCTGCGGGGAAGTTCGTCGGCGGCGGCCTCCAATGCGGCACTGGTGGCAGTGCTGCGCGACGCGCTGACCGCCGAAGGCCTGCCTGCCGACGCGGTGCAACTGCTGCCCAGTGCCGACCGCTCCAGCGTCACTCACCTCATCCAGGCCCGCGGGCTTGTCGACGTGGTGATTCCGCGCGGCGGAGCGGGACTGATCGATGCGGTAGTGCGCGACGCGACCGTGCCGACCATCGAGACCGGCGTCGGCAACTGCCACGTCTACGTCCATACCGCTGCCGATCTCGATGTGGCCGAACGAATCGTGTTGAACGCCAAGACCCGTCGGACCAGCGTGTGCAACGCCGCTGAGACGTTACTGGTGGACTCCGCCATCGCCGACACAGCTGGTGTGCGGCTGATCGGGGCTCTTCAGCAGGCGGGTGTGACCGTGCACGAGGATCCGACCGAGGAGCAACTGCGCGCCGAGTTCCTCTCCATGGATATCGCGGTGGCGGTCGTCGACGGACTGGATGCGGCAATCGAGCACATCAACACCTACGGAACCGGCCACACCGAGGCCATCGTCACCACCGACCTCGCGGCCGCGCAGCGCTTCACCGAGCGCGTGGATGCCGCCGCGGTGATGGTCAACGCATCCACCGCGTTCACCGACGGCGAGCAGTTCGGCTTCGGTGCCGAGATCGGCATCTCCACCCAGAAATTGCACGCCCGCGGACCCATGGGTCTGCCGGAACTGACCTCGACCAAGTGGATCGTCATCGGTGACGGTCACACCCGACCCGCCTGACCCGGCACACACGACTGGAGACCCTGACTTGACTGATTCCCAGGCACGCACGGCACCGCTGTTCGCCGATATCGCCGATGTCTCTCGCAGATTGGCCGAGACCGGGTACCTGCCCGACACTGCCACTGCGACAGCGGTTTTCCTGGCCGACCGCCTCGGCAAGCCGCTGCTCGTCGAAGGTCCGGCCGGTGTCGGCAAGACCGAGTTGGCCCGCGCTGTGGCGCAGTGCACCGGCTCCGATCTGGTTCGGCTGCAGTGTTACGAGGGTGTCGACGAAGCCCGCGCACTCTATGAGTGGAATCACGCCAAGCAGATCCTGCGCATCCAGTCCGGTGCCGGTGACTGGGAGTCCACTAAGTCCGACGTGTTCAGCGAGGAGTTTCTGCTGTCGCGGCCGTTGCTTACTGCGATCCGGCGGACCGAGCCCACCGTTCTGCTCATCGATGAGACCGATAAGGCCGATATCGAGATCGAGGGCCTGCTATTGGAGGTGCTGAGCGATTTCGCGGTCACCATCCCGGAGTTGGGCACCATCGCGGCCACCCGCATCCCGTTCGTGGTGCTCACCTCGAACGCCACCCGTGAACTCTCGGAGGCGCTCAAGCGCCGCTGCCTGTTCCTGCACATCGACTTCCCGGACGCCGAACTCGAGCGTCGCATCCTGCTCTCCCGAGTTCCGGAACTCCCTGAGCGTCTCGCCGACGAACTCGTTCGCATCATTGGCGTGCTGCGCGGCATGCAACTCAAGAAGGTGCCGTCGGTAGCCGAGACCATCGACTGGGGCCGCACCATCCTGGCGCTGGGCATGGACACGATCAGCGATGCCACGATTGCCGCGACGCTGGGGGTGGTGCTCAAGCACCAGTCAGACCAGGTGCGCGCCGCCGGCGAGCTTCGGCTGAACTGAAAGCGGCGACGATGGCCATCCGCAGAACCCGCCCCCCGCAGCCGCTGGCACCGCACGGTCTACCCGGGCATCTGGTCGGCTTCGTCGAAGCCCTTCGTGCCCAGGGTATCTCGGTCGGTCCGTCTGAGACCGTTGATGCCGGCCGGGTGATGAGCGTGCTCGGCCTGGGTGATCGGGAGGAGCTGCGCGAAGGTCTCGCGTGTGCGGTGTTGCGCCGGTCCGACCACCGCGCCACCTACGACGCTCTATTCGACCTGTGGTGGCCGGCCGCACTGGGCGGCCGCACCGTGTTGGCTGACGAGGACGCCGGCGGTTCGCAGACCCCGCCGAACCTGTCGCCGGAGGACATCGAGGCGATGCGGTCCATGCTGCTTGATCTGCTTGCCGACAATCCCGATATCAGTGACCTCGATGAGCGCCTGGTGGCGATGATCGCGGCCATCGTCGAGGCGCACGGGCGCTACCAATCCAGCCGCGGTCCGTCGTACTCGTCCTATCAGGCGCTCAAGGCCATGGCACTGGACCAACTAGAGGGCCGATTGCTGGCCGGACTGCTGGCGCCGCACGGTGACGACCCGTCACCGACGCAGGAGCAGATCGCTAAAGCGCTTGCCGCACAGAAGATCGCGCAGTTGCGCAGGATGGTGGAGGGCGAGACCAAACGTCGCACAGCCGAACAATTGGGCCGCGACCACGTGCAGATGTATGGCATACCGCAACTGGCCGAGAACGTCGAGTTCCTGCGGGCCTCCGGCGACCAGTTGCGTCAGATGCGCAAGGCGGTCGCGCCGCTGGCCCGGATGCTGGCCACCCGGCTGGCTGCGCGGCGGCGGCGGTCCCGGGCCGGGGCCATCGACTTGCGCAAAACCCTGCGCAAGTCGATGTCGACCGGCGGCGTGCCGATCGATCTGGTGTTGCGTAAGCCGCGGCCGGCCCGACCGGAGTTGGTGGTGCTCTGCGATGTCTCCGGCTCGGTGGCCGGGTTCAGTCATTTCACGCTGCTGCTCGTGCATGCTCTGCGGCAGCAGTTTTCGCGGGTTCGGGTCTTCGCCTTCATCGACACCACCGACGAGGTGACGCATCTATTCGGACCGGATGCCGATCTGGCCGTCGCGGTCCAGCGGATCACCCGTGAGGCTGGGGTGTACACCCGCGACGGGCACTCCGATTACGGCAACGCGTTCGTATCGTTCACCGAGAACTTCCACAGTGTGCTCTCGCCGCGGAGTTCATTGCTTGTCCTTGGTGACGGGCGCAACAACTACCGCAACCCGGCCGCCGACGTGCTGGCGCACATGGTGACTGCCAGTCGCCACGCGCACTGGCTCAATCCCGAACCCAGGCACCTGTGGGGCAGCGGCGACTCTGCCGTGCCTCGCTACGAAGGCATCATCACCATGCACGAATGCCGGTCGGCCAAGCAGCTCGCCTCGGTCATCGACCAGCTTCTCCCGGTCTAGCGCTGCAGTAAGCTCGCAACCCATGCACTCTCGGCGCAGGCTCGGCGTGATGGGCGGGACGTTCGATCCCATCCACAACGGCCACCTCGTCGCCGCCAGCGAAGTCGCCGATCTTTTCGGCCTGGATGAAGTGGTCTTCGTGCCGACCGGCCGACCGTGGCAGAAGGATGGCCGCCGCGTCACCGCGGCCGAGGACCGATACCTGATGACGGTCATCGCCACCGCTTCTAATCCGCGTTTCTCGGTCAGCCGGGTCGACATCGATCGGGCCGGGCCCACTTACACCAAGGACACGCTCGCCGATCTGCATGCCCTTAATCCCGACAGTGACCTGTACTTCATCACCGGAGCCGATGCGCTCGCCTCGATCCTGTCCTGGCAGAACTGGGAGGAGCTGTTCAGTCTGGCGAAGTTCATCGGTGTCAACCGTCCCGGTTATGAGCTCACCGGCGAGCACATCGGCTCGGCACTAGATCAATTGTCTGACGATGCGCTGACCCTGGTCGAGGTTCCCGCGCTGGCCATCTCGTCAAGTGACTGCCGAGCGCGTGCGGCGAACTCGCGTCCGATCTGGTACCTGGTGCCTGACGGCGTCGTGCAATATGTCAACAAACTGGGTTTGTACTGCAATCCGCTTGCAGCCGAACGGATCCCGACTGCGGGCACCGGGGAGGTGGATCAGTGACCGCATCCGCTGAAGCGATTCTGATGGCAACAATTGCCGCGCAGGCCGCTGCCGCCAAACTTGCCCAGGACATCATCGTCATCGACGTGTCGGGTCAGCTGGTGATCACGGACTGTTTCGTCATCGCGTCAGCGTCCAACGAGCGCCAGGCCAACGCGATCGTCGATGAGGTCGAGGAGAAGATGCGCCTGGCCGGACACAAGCCGGCCCGCCGCGAGGGCACCCGGGAGGGTCGCTGGGTCCTGCTGGACTTCATCGACATCGTGGTGCATGTCCAGCACACCGACGAGCGCAACTTCTATGCACTCGACCGGCTGTGGCGGGACTGTCCGATTGTCGACGTCGACCTCGACTCCGTGAATCCAACCGGCGTGACACCAACCGTCGACACCCCGACCGGCGAGTCGACGTGAGGGTGCGGCGGCTGGTGATGCTGCGTCACGGTCAGACGGAGTTCAATGCCGGCAGCCGAATGCAGGGTCAGCTCGACACCGACCTGACCGACCTGGGCCGAAGCCAGGCTCTGGCCGCCGCCGAGGTGCTGGCCAAACGGCAGCCGCTGCTCATCGTCTCCTCCGATCTGCGCCGCGCCTACGACACCGCCGAGACGCTGGCCCAGTGCTGCGGCCTGCCGGTTCACGTAGACCCCCGGCTGCGGGAGACTCACCTCGGGGACTGGCAGGGCCTGACCCACCACCAGGTGGATGCCGGTTCGCCGGGTGCCCGGTTGGCGTGGCGCGATGACGCGAGGTGGGCACCGCACGGCGGGGAGAGCCGCGTCGACGTTGCCGAGCGGAGCACTCCGGTGGTTGCCGAGTTGGTGGCGGGTGAGCCGGAGTGGGGCGCCGATGATGCGGAGCGTCCGGTGGTGCTGGTTGCCCACGGCGGACTCATCGCCGCGTTGACCGCGGCTTTGCTCGACCTACCGGTGGACAATTGGCCGGTGCTCGGCGGGATGGGCAACGCCAGCTGGGTGCAGCTGTCCGGACACGGGGGCGCCGACGCCGAACTGCTCGATATCCGGTGGCGGCTGGACGTGTGGAACGCATCCGCCCAGGTTGCCAATGATGTCCTCTGAGCCAGTTGCCGTCCCGAGTCGCAGGGCACTGTTGGTATTCGCGGACTCGCTGTCCTACTACGGACCGCAGGGCGGTCTGCCTGCCGACGACCCGCGGATCTGGCCCAATATCGTTGCTTCTCAACTTAATTGGGATCTGGAACTCATTGGTCGGATTGGCTGGACCTGTCGCGACGTCTGGTGGGCGGCCACCCAGGATCCTCGTTCCTGGGCGGCGCTGCCCCGGGCGGGTGCGGTGATCTTCGCGACCAGCGGTATGGACTCACTGCCGTCACCGCTGCCCACCGCACTGCGCGAGGCGATCCGCTACGTGCGTCCGCCGTGGTTACGGCGGTGGGTTCGGGACGGGTACGGGTGGTTGCAACCTCGGCTCTCACCGGTGGCTCGACCGGCACTGCCACCGCGGCTGAGTGTGGAATACCTTGAGATGACCCGTGGCGCAATCGACTTCAACCGCCCGGGAATCCCGATTGTGGCGTCATTGCCATCGGTCCACATCGCGGAGACCTACGGGTATTCGCACCGTGGCCGACGCGGCACCGTCGCTGCGATCACGCCGTGGGCGCAACGTCACCGGATACCGTTGGTGGACCTCAAGCAAGCCGTTGAACCGCATGTCCTCGGTGGCCACGGTAACCCGGACGGGATTCACTGGAACTTCGAAGCGCACGAGGCGGTCGCGGAGTTGATGCTCAATGCTCTGGCCCAGGTCGGCGTCACACCTGGGCGTGGCCAGTGTCGGTGATCGTGGTGACGGACTCCTCGGCCCGATTACCCGACGATGCGGTGGCCGAGTGGGGGATACGAGTGGTTCCGTTGCACATCCTCGTCGACGGCGACGATCTGCGCGACGGTGTCGACGAGGTGCCGGCTGATCTCTATCAGCGTCACGTCAGCACCGCCGGTGCCAGCCCGTCTGAGTTGTCAGCGGTGTACCGCGCCGCTTTGATTGACAGCGGCGGTGACGGTGTAGTGGCCGTCCACATCTCCACGGAGTTGTCCAGCACGCTCGGGGCCGCGCAGCATTCCGCACGCGAGTTCGATGGCGCTGTTCGGGTGGTCGATTCCAAGTCGGCCGGTATGGGCACCGGCTTCGTCGCACTGGCCGCTGCACGCGCCGCGCGACACGGCGACGATCTCGATACCGTTGCTGTCCAAGCGGAATCGACTGTCCCGAAGGTCCACGCCTACCTTGTGGTTCAGCGTTTGGAGAACCTGCGGCGCAGTGGCCGGATCAGTGCTACGGCGTTTCGGCTGGGAACCGCTCTGGCGCTCAAGCCGCTGCTGCGTATCGACGGCGGCAAACTCGTTCTGGCCCAGCGGATTCGGACCACATCCAAGGCGATTGTCGCGATGGTTGAACAGGTTTTGGACGTGGTGGGGGAGCGCCGCGCTGCATTGGCGGTCCACCACGTCGACAATCCCGCCGGAGCCGCCGAGGTGGCCGCGACACTGGCTGGCGCACTGCCGGGCTGCGGCCCGGCGATCGTCACCGACCTCGGTCCGGTGCTCGGGGTGCATCTGGGCCCCGGTGCGGTCGGGGTGGTCCTGGCGGTGGAGTCGGACTGATGTCCGCTACCGGTGGGCGGCGGCCACTGCCCGGGTGTGCCGGGTGCGCCGGGCCCGGGACAACAGGTCGGCGCTGAACACCGCTAACGCCACCCAGATCACTGCGAATCCGAGCCATCGGGTCGGCGGCATGGGTTCGTGGCCCACCGCCACACCCCAGAGCATCTGCAGCGACGGGGTCATGTACTGCAGTAGTCCGAGAGTGACCAGCGGCAGCCGCTGGGCCGCGGCCGCAAAGCACAGCAGCGGGATTGCGGTGATGGGCCCGCACAGCATCATCAGCGCCGCGTGGTCGGCGCCGTTGTTGGCGAACTGGGCTGCACCGCTGATGGTCAGGACGATCAGGAAGACGATTGCGAACGGCGCGGCGATGGCGGCCTCCAGTCCGACACTGACCCTCGGATCGACCGGCACCACCTTCTTAACGGCTCCGTAGAGCCCGAAGGAGATCGCGAGAACCAGGGCGATCGCCGGGACGCGGCCGGTCGCGCCGGTCAGTACCGCCACTCCCACCGCCGCGATGAGAACCGCAGCCAATTGCGCGCGGTGCAGGCGCTCGCCGAAGAACAGCACCCCGATCAACACAGTGACGAGCGGGTTGATGAAGTAGCCGAGTGCGGCGTCGACGACGTGGCCGTTACTGACGGCCCAGACGTAGACGAGCCAGTTCACACAGATCAGTGCCGAGGCGGCAGTCAAAAGCAACCAGGTGCGACGGGTGAGCGACCGGATGTCGGACAACCTGGCCATCACCACCAGAACCACCGCCATCAGCAGCACGGTCCACACGATGCGATGCGCCAGAATCTCGACCGCGCCGGCCGGCTTGAGCAGCGGGAAGTACGCCGGATACAACCCCCACGCGCCGTAGGCGCCGAGGCCATACAGCAGGCCGGTGGTTCGCCCGCCGGGGTCGCGTTGCTCAGTCACCGGAGTTCGGTCAAGGGCACGATCATCGCGAAGCGAATCGGCCCGTGACCGGCGGCAGGTCCTTCAGCGTCACAATGCCCGGTGGTGCGGCCACCACGGCGGGCACCGCGTTGGTCACCGGTAGTGCGGTGTAGATCATGCCCAGGCCCATGAACCCGTCTTCGGTCCACTCCCTGGGCGGCAGGCAGTGCAGCACAGTGCGCATGTTGGGCACCCCGAACACCTGAATGACGTGGCCGTGCTCCAACGGCTTCGGCGGCACGACATGGTTGCCCATGATCCAGTTGAATCCCACGCTGACCACATTGCGGTCGCCCACCCAGCCGCGGTGGTAGCCCATCACGCCGGCCACGGTGCCCTCCGGAATGGTCATGAACCCGAGATCGGTGTCGCCGGTAGCCGCGGTGAAGGTCACGTCGAAAGTCATCCGGTCCAGCGTTGCGCCGATCGCGTCAGCCATCATCGCCGCCGACTCGGCGAAGACAGCGCTCTCCTCGGCGACGCTCTCGGCAAGCCCCGGTGTCTCGGGATCGCAGGAGAACCCCATGGCGGTCTGGGTTCCGGCCGACTCGTAGGTCGAGCAGTCCACCGACTCGGTGATGCGGATCTCGTCGACCCGCTCGCAGGAACCGGAGAGCACCATGGCAACCATATTGGTCATGCCGGGGTGCGCCCCGTTACCAAAGATGGTGGAATTGCCTCGCGCACAAGCATTTCGGATCCGCAGCAGATCGTCTGGACTCTGCTTGCCGCCGGTGATCCAGGCCGCCGACGTGCACACGTTGACACCCGATTCCAGCAGTCTCTCAAGTTCGTCGATGCTGGGCCACAGCGGGTTGTAGCAGCACGCGTCGGGCTCCGTTGCTAACAGCGCGTCCATGTCATTGGTCGCCGTGATTCCGGTCGGTTCGGGCCAGCCGGCAAGATCCGCGGCATCTATACCGACCTTGTCGGCACCATGCGCATAGACACCGACCAGTTCCATATCCGGGCGGCCGATGATCGCGTGCAGCGATCGGCGCCCGATGTTGCCGGTGGTCCACTGGATCACCCGTATCGGCCGGTCGGTCGTTGCGGTCATATGCGTACTCCTGTGTCGGTTCGGTCGTGTGCACTATGGACACTCGCGGCTGCACAGTCCGGGATTCATCCACAGCCGGGCGGCCGTCGGGTGCCAGCCGGCGGTCCCGCGTCGGTTCTCGACTCTACGGTCGCCGCATGCGAACCGAGCAGCCGCTGGCCATCTTGCACCGCCGGCTCGGGGCCCGACCCGAGCCGGTCGCCGTCCGCGACGATCACCACTCCGGCGGTGACGACCCAGACAGCGACGACAGCGATGACGAACTCGGCGTGCCAGTGCCGAGCTGGGTTCCCGACGGTCGGTCACCGCGGGGGCAGGCCTGGCTGTCGGCGATCCGGGCCGACCCCGGCCGGTCCGGCGGAATCGCATTGGGTGTCATCGGCGCGCTAGCCGTCCTGATCACGGTGTTCACCCTGGTTCGCGACCGCCCGGCGCCGGTGTCCTCGGCCAAGTTGCCTCCGGTGGAGATGGTGTCCTCCGCCTCCCCGAGCGCCGCCCCGAGCGCGGGTTCGCCGACCACGGCGCCCACGGGTCAGTCGGTGGTGGTCAGTGTCGTCGGGCTGGTTCAGCAGCCGGGCCTGGTGACATTGGCCCCGGGCGCTCGTATCGCGGATGCGGTGTCGGCCGCGGGTGGTCCACTCAACGGGGCCGATACCGTCGGACTCAACCTGGCTCGCCACGTCGCCGATGGTGAGCAGATCGTCGTCGGCATCGCCACCCCGGCCGGCCGCCCGGCCGCGCTGGGCAGTTCGGTCAGATCCGGTGCCCCAGAAACCGGACCGGCAGTCGCCAGCACTACACCCAGCGGTCCGGTCGATCTCAACACCGCCACCGTCGAGCAGTTGGACACCCTGCCCGGGGTCGGGCCGGTGACGGCCGCATCGATCGTGGCCTGGCGCCAGGCCAACGGGAAGTTCACCGCCATCGACCAACTCGGCGAGGTCGACGGCATCGGCCCGGCGCGGCTCGAGAAGCTGCGCCCGCTGGTGCGGATCTGACCGGTGCAATGATCCCGCCGACGGCCACTCGGCTGGATGTTCGGCTGGTGCCGGCCGCGGTGACCGCCTGGTCGGTGACCGCCGCCGGAATCAGCTGGGGCATCGGCCCGGTGATCGCGGTGATCTGCGGTGCGGCTGCCATCTGCTGGTGGTTGAGCGTGCGCAGAGTGGGTGCCTCGGGGCCGGCGCTCCGCGGTGTCGGCGCGGGCGTGCTGGGTGTCGCGGTCATCGGGGTCGGTTTCGGGATTGCGGTCGGACTGCGCAGCCATGCAGTGGATCACCATCCGGCGGTTCGGCTGTTCGGTGCGACGGCCGAGGTGACCGTGACGCCGGAGGAGACCCCACGCGCCCTGGCGAACGGACGGTTGATGTTCCGCGCTGCCCTCATCGCGATCGCTGATCATGACAGCGCGGGGCGTGTCGTGGTTTTCGCGTCCGGTGTCGACTTCACGGACATGACCGCCGGCCAACCCGTACGGTTTCGGGCGCGGATCACCAGGCCCGCACGCCGGGACCTCACGGTGGCCACGCTCACCGTTGTCGGCAGACCCGTCTTCGGTGCGGCGTCAGTGGTCCAGCGCATCGCGGCGGGTGTGCGAACGCGCTTCGCCGCCGCGGCACGCGAGGCGCTGCCCGCCGGCTCGGCCGCGCTGTTGCCCGGCCTGGTCCTGGGTGACACCACCACCGTGACCGCCACCACCACGGCGGAGTTCCGCACCGCCGGACTCACACATCTGACCGCGGTGTCGGGTGCCAACGTGACGATCGTCTGCGGTGCCGTTCTGCTGTCGGCCCGCCTGATCGGACCTCGGCCGGCGGTCGGATTGGCCGCCGTCGCACTGGTGGTGTTCGTGATCGTGGTGCAGCCCACCGCAAGCGTGCTGCGCGCCGCGGTGATGGGTGCGATCGCACTGATCGCCGTAGTCTCCGCCCGGCGGCGCCAGGGCATTCCGGTACTGGCGGCCACGGTCATCTCCTTGATGGTCTTTGCCCCGCACCTGGCCGTGAATGCCGGTTTCGCGCTGTCGGTGGCGGCGACGGCGGCCCTGATCGTGGTCGCACCGGTCTGGTCGGCAACGCTGGTGGCTCGCGGATGTCCCAAACCACTGGCCGACGCAGTAGGCATTGCGCTGGCCGCGCAACTTGTGACGGCGCCGCTGGTGGCCGCGATCTCCGGACAGCTGAGCCTGGTGGCGGTGATCGCGAATCTTGTTGTGGCACCGGCTATTCCGCCGATCACCGTGCTGGGCACTGCCGCTGCGGCCCTGTGCCCGGTCTGGCCGGCAGCCGGGGACCTGCTGATCCGGTTCACCGGGCCTGAGGTGTGGTGGCTGGGGCATGTGGCACACGGTGCCGCGGCACTACCGGGCGCGGCGGTCGCAGTGCCATCCGGTTGGCCGGGTCTTGCCGTCGTGGGGATGTCGGCGCTGGCGTCCGTCGTGCTGTGGCGGTGGCGGTGGTTTCGGCTGGGTATGGCCGGAGGTCTGCTCTGCATTGTCGCGTGGTCGGTGTCGGGTCTGGTCGGCGGACCGTGACACCATCGTCGGGTGAGCGCTACCGTCGAGCCCCTGCATCTGATACTGGGTGGCGAGGTCGTCGCCGGTGGTAAGCGGACCCAGCGGTTGGAAGAGTTGCTCGTCGAGCGGGCGCTCAGCGATATCGTCCGGTCGGCCCGGGCAACTGCCGGAACCGATGACATACCAATTGACCACCTGCGGGCCGGGGAAGTGTCGACCAACGAGCTTGCCGAACTGCTGAGCCCGTCATTGTTCGCCGATGAAAGGGTGCTGGTTCTGGACAACGCAGATGAAGCCGGCAAGGACGCGGTCGCGCTGATCGCCTCGGCAGCCGCCGACTTACCGCCGGGCACCGTGCTGGTGGTGGTTCACACCGGCGGCGGCCGGGCTAAAGCACTGGCCGGTCAGCTGCAGGACCTCGGCGCTGTGATCCATCCGTGCGCCCCGAAGGCCAATACAGGTGAGCGTGCCGCTTTCGTGCGGAGCGAATTCCGCACCCTGAAAATCAAAGCCGACGATGACACCGTCAACGCGATGCTGGATGCAGTCGGTTCTGATCTCCGTGAACTGGCCGCGGCGTGTTCGCAATTGGTGGCCGACACTGACGGGCAGGTCGACGCCAACGCCGTGCGGCGCTATCACAGCGGCAAGGCGGAGGTCACCGGCTTCGACATCGCCGATAAGGCTGTCGTGGGTGATATCGCCGGTTCGACAGAAGCGCTGCGCTGGGCGATGTTGCGCGGGGTGCCGCACGTGCTGGTCGCCGATGCGCTGGCCGAGGCAGTACACGCCATCGCGCGAGTGGGCGCACTGTCCGGCGACCCCTACCGGATGGCGGGCGAAGTGGGGATGCCGGGCTGGAAAATCAAAAAAGCAATGGAGCAGTCGCGGCGCTGGACGCGGGATACGGTCGCGACGGCCATCCGGCTGGTGGCCGACCTCAACGCCGACGTGAAGGGCGCGGCAGCCGACCCCGATTACGCGCTCGAGAACACGGTGCGCAAGGTTGCGCACTTGGCCGCGGATGGCGGCCGATGGTGATCAGAGTTTCTGCAGCGCCGCCGAAAGTGCGGACTTCTTGTTCGCGGCCTGGTTCTTGTGGATGACGCCCTTGCTGGCGGCTTTGTCCAACTTGCGATTGGTGGCGGCGAGCAGCGCGCCGGCTTTGTCCTTGTCACCTTCGGCGGCGGCGGTGCGGAAGGCGCGGATCGCCGTGTGAAGTGACGACTTCACCGACTTGTTGCGCAGCCTGCGGCGCTCGTTGGTGATGTTGCGCTTCTGCTGCGACTTGATGTTGGCCACGCGTTAGTTCCTTCACACAGTTCAGGGGCGGTCGAAAGCTTCTATCGTCTGTACATCGCCGGGACGAGAGTCCTCGCGGCGCAGCCTGAGAATACCAGCAATGGCCGAATAGTCCCAAAGTGGAGGCGCTCAGCCTGCGGAAACGGCGGATTTAATGCAGCATGTGACGCGTGACTCCTCCTAGCGCGCAAACCGGGACCGGGGAGGCCGCCCGGCCGTCAGCCCTGCCGGTCGACGACCACATCTTCGGTGGCTACCGCGATCTGGGCTCCTACGCCGCCGCATTCGACGAGATGTTCGACCGCAAGGGCAACGCGCGCGGACCGTACCGGGGGATTTACGCCGAGCTGGCCCCGACCGGCACCGACGAGTTGGGTGCGCGCGCCGAGGCGCTCGGCAGGGCCTTCGTGGATCAGGGCATCACCTTCTCGCTGTCCGGGCAGGAGCGTCCCTTTCCGCTGGACCTCGTGCCCAGGGTCATCTCGGCGGCCGAATGGGCGCGATTAGAGGCCGGTATCACCCAGCGGGTGATCGCCCTGGAGCGGTTCCTCGACGATATCTACGGCGATCAGGAGATCCTGCGCGACGGCGTCATCCCGCGCCGGCTGGTCACCTCCTGTGAGCACTTCCACCGGGAGGCCGTCGGCATCAACCCGCCCAACAGCGTCCGCATCCATGTCGCGGGAATCGACCTGGTGCGCGACGGTCAGGGCACCTTCCGGGTGTTAGAGGACAACCTGCGCTCACCCTCGGGTGTCTCCTACGTCATGGAGAACCGTCGGGTGATGACTCGGGTGTTCCCCAATCTTTTCGGAACCCACCGGGTGCGCTCGGTCGACGATTACCCGTCGCATCTGTTGCGGGCGCTGCGCAACGCGGCGGCCACCAACGAGAGTGATCCCACCGTCGTGGTGCTGACGCCGGGGCCGTTCAACTCCGCCTATTTCGAGCACTCGCTGTTGGCCCGGCAGATGGGTGTCGAACTGGTCGAAGGACCGGATCTGTTCTGCCGCGACAACGCGGTCTACATGCGGACCACCGAGGGCGAACGGCAGGTCGACGTCATCTATCGC
>Ga0209084_1002701_pt1 | contig 13534 bp, 38 predicted proteins | sample C_130820_MF_Meta_FD_187309 | JGI IMG/M metagenome (GOLD analysis project Ga0209084, IMG submission 187309) | Freshwater microbial communities from Lake Croche, Canada to study carbon cycling - C_130820_MF_MetaG (SPAdes) (version 2) | ecosystem: Environmental > Aquatic > Freshwater > Lake... | reverse complement strand
TAGTCGTACTTCAACTATTCTAGCTGCTTGGCATTCCGCTTCTGTTGGATATATCAGTGTGTTCTCAATTTCTTGTGCGCCAATAAACATAAACACTTTCAATACATATAGTTTCAGCATATTCTATTACTCCGCAAGTGCGCTAGCTCTAAGTTCAATAAAGTCTGCATACTTCATTGTTTCTTTTGTTTCGCGGCGTTCACGTAGTATCTCATCTCGTGTACGTTCGGCTTGTCTGCGACTGCGTGTATCAATTAGTCTTGCGCTCAACACTGCTGTATATTCTTGTACCGTTTTCATCGTATGCTCCTAATGGATTCAAAAGTTTGTTTGTGTTGCACGTCCATGTGCTTCGTTGTTACTTTATAGTCCGTACATTTCAGCTACACTGTTTGCTACACGTCCGTCGTTACCCCATTGTACGTTAATGCAACCCGGATGTTCATTGCCCAGTGCTGCCAACTTTAACAATGCCGTTTCCCAAGTGTTTAGCTTTTCCACAGGCTTTGGAGCTTCAGCACTTGTAAAGTAGTTAGCTGGCGTGCCTTTGCGCTCACGTACACCGCTTTTACTTGTTTTCACTTTACCACCGTTAGCTATAAATTGTTGCACTGCATTGCTTGTTGCTGTGTTTTTTGCTTGCTTTGCTGTATTAGTAAACATAATTTGCACGCTGTAGTAGTGTTAACAGTTAAGCGTTATTGCTTAACTTGCACATAGTATAGCATAGTAAAAACAAAATGCAAACTTATTTTTAGTAATATGTGTCAGTAAGATCCACGCACCCATGTAAACAGCGGGGCCTTTGACAAGCCGGCAGTGCCGTTAGTGTCTTTGGTCCGGAGTGCCGACGATGCGACAGTGTATAAAAAACGAGCACCGAAGTGCTCGTTAATGTCGTTATGTCAGCACGTCCATGTGCTTCGTGTTACTTTATAGTCCGCTGCAGCATAAGCAGTCATATACAAACACTGCATCCTGCAATGCCACATTGTTTATGTACTCCACTAAGTCCGCGTGCTCCTCAACTTCCGCTATACACGCATCCATTGCAGCATCGTTATTCCAAATGTCTTCACTTGCTGCCTTGTGTTCATTGTATATCGCTGCTATCTTTAATACTATGTGTGTCGGATGTGTCGTTGTGCTCCACTCCTCCGCAAAGCCCTCGTCCGCCAACAGTGCCAGTATACTCGTGTTGCTCGGATACATTCCGGGCACTTTGCTTGTGTTTGCGCTTGTTGTGTTAATTGCGTTTTTTACTGCATTGTTTAATGTTTGCATAATATACACTTTTAAGTTAACGTAGCAATATTGCTACAATGCTTATTATACAGTAAACAACAAACAATGCAAATTTATTTTTAGTAATATTTGTCGCTGATTGCCGCACGCCTGTAAGCAGGGCCTTTGGCATGTCGGCAGTGCCGTTAGTATCCTTGATCCGGAGCTCCGGAGTGTCAACAGTTATAAAAATAGGAGCATCGCTGCTCCTATATGTTTACATTGCCATTATGTTGGCATGTTGATGTTTCATACGCGTAATCATTGTCGGAATATCAATACAGTACACTAAGTCATACACTTCGCTTTCCGTTGTACTCACAGTGCCAACTAAACTTGTATAATGGAGTTGTTCGACTAGGGTTACTACTTCTATTTGCTGGCATTTGGTGTTTGCCGATACTTCATCTAACAACACTTTTGCAACTGTCTTACGGTCTTTAGCATTGAGTCTGTGGAAGCCATCTGATAGTAGCCGGGACACCTCTTTGTTCTCTTGTACAGAGTTATGAATCTTGTCTAAGTTGTCGTTAACATTTGTTAAAAACTTAATATGGTTTTTCAATACTGTTTGGATAATCATGTTATGCTCCGCTTATCGTTTAGCTTTAATTGCCGCTTGTACTTGTTTGTTTAGCAATCCAATTGCCGCCAACTCCTCTTTAGCCTGTTCCCATGTGTATCGTTGTTTCTCTACTACTACAATGCGGGGAGTATGGATTTGTGATACTGTAGTGCGTCCTCTGCGTCCTGTTTTAGTTGTTTTAATTGCTCCTCCGGTTGCTAAGAACATTGCCACGCGAGCCGCTAACTCAGCTGCTTGTTGTTGTTTAACTTCGTTGTTCATAATACCTGTTGCCATTATACACGCTCCGCTTTATCGTTAATGTCAGTTGCTTCAGTTTGCTCACAATCCCAACATGGTTCAAGCTCATCTGTTTCCATGTTGTATAGTACCTCTAAGTCCCCACACGTAGTGCAATATGCGCGTAGTGGGTAAGTGTTTTTGTATTGTACTTGCATTTGCGCTCCGTTTTGTTTTAATGTAAAAACATATTATACGTTATACACACGCGCATTGCAAGCAGTATTTTTACCTCGTAGCCTGCGCGTGTGTATATGTACAGCGGGGCCTATACGGTAGTTACGAGCAACATGTTGTCCAACACATCTGCTTTAGCTCTGTATACCATGTTGCCGTGTCTCGTATGCTCAATTACAATTCCATTTGCCTCACACCACAAGTCCAAACGCGCTGCTCTTAAGCTCACTTTATCTTTAAACTGTGGTTTGTTGACTTTAACGGCAATAAACTTTTTTCTGTAGTTCATAAACACGTTGCTCTGTATATACACATCCTCAATGTGTGCTAACAACGCTTCCCCTGCGCTCAATTGCACTAAGCTATACAAACTCTCATTCTCTGCGTCTCTGCGTTTAATATCCTCTAAGCACACGTAAGCTGGAAGTTTGACGTCATCCGATGTGTGTGATACAGCGTGTACAATAGCAGTAGCTGTGTTTTTGAGTAAAGTAGTAGTTGTTGACATATGATACGCTCCGCTGTTGTTTGTTTAGTACACGTTAGCAAAATTGCTAACGTGTTTATATTATACATTGTTACTTGCAAATTGCAAGCAGTTTTTATACCGCTTGTTCCACATACTCACCGCGTGCCACTGCATCCGCAGCTTCAAGCTCCTCTTTATAGAACTTGTTGATTGAATCATTAGTTTCGAGATATGACTTGCTGTTTTTGGCTTGTGTACGCAATCGGCGTGTGAGCATGTTAATGTATTTGATACGCGCGGCGCTTGTGATGTAAAGTATTTTTGACATAGTAGTGTACGCTGTTGTTAACAGTTAAGCGTTATTGCTTAACTTGTACATATTATAGCAAACTGCGTACTGGTTGTAAACTGGAATTTTAGTCGTTAGTATCCATGGACCGGAATGCCGATGATAAATAAAATCAAAATGGTGGTAGCTCATAGGTCCGGAGCTCCGGAGCTTAGATGCCCAAAAAAACGAGCACGCTAGGTGCTCGCCGTGTTATGAGTTATGCGGTTGCTGTCACAGTGTCACAGTGTATGCTATACTCCTCACCGTCGTCCCATTCTGCTTCTTCTAACTTGCCTTCGAGGTCGTGGTAGAAGATGCTGCCTGCGCTCGTTACTTCAATATCGTCTGCAAAGTAGCCGTACCATCCATCTGACAGTATTAGCTCGTATCCCGGATATGGACGGTAGAATGTTGACATTGTGCATGGACATGTGATGGCAGTTGCTATGTTGGCTGCTACGAACGATTTTAATGTTGCTATACGAGAATTTGACATAGTTTTATACACGCTAGTTAAGTTAAGTAAGCGCATATTATACTATAGTATGCGCTGGTTGTAAAGAACTTTGTTACTCGTTTATCACGCGGCCGGATAGCAGCCGGCGTCCATCATTGCATAGATAACTGTTTCTCTTGGTAGAGTGTCTTGATATATCAGCTCTCTGATTAGCTTATCGTAGTCGCCACTCTTCATATAACTGAGTAAACACTTTTGGTTGTACTTGCCATCTTCAACACACAACATCGCTAAGTCGCTAAGATCGCGATCCTTTGTTTCGAAATACTCTTTTGCTCGAGCATTAAAGTTAGTAACACATTGGGTAAGTGTAGCAATTACAACAGGATTAATAGTTTTTGGCATAGTAGTACACGCTTGTTGTTGTTAAGTAAGTGTATATTATATAGTATAGCAAACGGCTTGTAAAGAACTTTGTTTACCGTTTGCCATACCTCTTCGGAGTGTCTAGTCCCAGTCGCTGGAGTTGATCTCGCTTAGGAAGTCCTGCACATCATTATCCCAGTCTTCTTCTAGCTCCGGAAGTTCTAGTGTAGTAACTTTGCTGTCCAACATATCATCTTCGCTAATTGAATCTCTCAAGTCTCTCATTGTAGTATTCCTAATAAAGTAAGTAAGTCGCCCCACCGTGCATATGTACACAGCGGGGCCTATTGCCTTATGCTACTGCTAAGTCAGCTTCCAATAACTCTGCAGCTGCCGCAAAGTCTACATCCTCAGCTACCGTTGCTACTGTAGTAAATGTTGGAGCCAACACTTTTGCTTTATCGTAAAAGTCAGCAAACGCTTGTTGCGCATCAATATCCGTAAAGTATGTTGCCAATGGATCTTTGTCCTCAATTAACTTTTCATCATACTGCAATCCAACTAAGTAGTCCGCCGCTTGCAATTTTGTCATTGCGCTTGGCAACTCAATTAATCTAATGTCTGTGTGTCCGTTAGCTTGTAACACTTTGCCGCGCCCCGTGCTGTTCGCTACTCGCAATTTGTACACATCGTTTAAGTTACTAACGCCAGCAACTGTGAATGTTTTTTCTGCGGTTGTAGAAGTAATAATTTTAGACATTTTGTACGCTCCGAAATAGTAAAGTTAAATTGTACTGCTTAGTTAAATTAGCGTGCTTGCTAACTTGTTACATATTATACAGTATTTTTTACACATTGCAAGTAATTTATTTGCCGCTTGCTTCAGCAATCAACGCATCAATACGCGCCACAATGCTCTCTGCGCTCTCAAGTGTTACCCAGCCGCCGTTATTGTGGCGTCCATCTTGTACTGAAGTTTCCATAATTCCTGTGTTTCTATTTTTATACTCCGACACTGTGATGTTAGTGTTAAAGTAGATAGTAACGATGTTGTTGCTTGTTGTAGTAATTTTTAATTTATACATAGTAGTTTACACGCTGTAGTAGTTAAGTAAGTGCATAGTATAGCAAACTATGCACTGGTTGTAAAGAACTATTTAAACCGCTTTCAATAATCTGTCAACTCTTCTCAGAATCCGTTTACCCTTTGCACTGTAGCCAACTATCTCCGGACTGGCGAAATACTCAGTTGTTGTCACTCCCCAAATAGCATACTTGTTTGCTTTTTCAACTAACTGTTTTATCTTAGCTTGCATAACACGCTCCGCATTGTTGTTTAACTTGTATATAGTATAGCAAAACAATTTTGGTTTGTAAAGAACTAATTATATCACTAGTTCATACCAGTTCAACAAGGCGAGTGCGCTTAGTAATACTATAGTAGTAAACATTGCGAAACTGTTTATAAATGACATATTGTGTAACTCCGTATATATTAAGTAAGTATATAGTATAGCAATTTTTATATGGTGTGTAAAGAACTAATTTATTCGTTGTATGCCGCCATTACCAATCCAACATAGTTCTGAGTCTCCGGATATGGTGGTACTCTATTCTTATGCCGCATCACTGCATGCTCGCCCGCATTGTATCCGGCTACTGCTAACTTCGTGTCTTTGAATGTGTTGAGTAAGAACTTTAGGAACTTAACTCCACCTTCTATGTTCTGCCGCTCATCCATTCTATCCTCTACTCCAAACCTACTAGCAGTAGCCGGCATTAATTGCATCAATCCAACTGCTCCCTTATTACTTACTGCTGCCTTTCTATATGTGCTCTCAGTCTTTATTACTGCATGTACCAACTTCTCATCTACTCCATACTTCTTTGCTGCGAGATGAACATAGTGATTGATCTCCCATCGTGTTAATGGTTTACTCACAGTCTTTACTATAGTAGTAGGTTTGGCGGAACTTGTGACTTCTACTGGATGATCTGTTAACCATACTCTCCCATCTGCTCCGGTATATCTATATACATCCGCATGTACCGGTATTACTACTATAGTAGCGAGAATGGCAGCGCGGATCATTTGACGCACTCAGCTGCAAACTTAACCATTGCTGCATATTCCGGATTGGCTACAGCGGTGACTACATGAGTAAGTAAATGAGCGATCATTGCAATCCCACCCATCCATGCTACGATCATTACACATACATAGGTAAACACATCCGATCCATTGAACTCATCTTTTAATACCTTAAACAGATAGTATGATCCAACTAATACTCCAGATATTACTACTATATAGGCAATGTCTGGAATGGTGTCAATCATTACTTGCTTTGCTAATAACTCTTGTGGTACATTACATAACTTCATACTGCTTACTCCGTTAGTTGTTAGTATGCGTATAGTATAACACTATAGTATAGAGTTGTAAAGAACTAATTAACTCTTTACTTTCACGCGTATATGTGTTATACTATATTCATATATAATGCGCATAGTCTTTTATGTACAGCGGGGCCTTTTTAGTATCCAGGACCCTATAATTAAGACGCATTTAGGAAATTTAGACCGCGCTATTACTGGTCTGTAGCAGGCTGGTTTTTACGTTTATAGACCACCCTAGTACCAGAGTACAGGGTATGGTTTGTAACCAGTCATTTAAACGGTCTCTTTTTCGCCCAGATTCTAGCTATAATGGATGTTTGAGTTGGTTTTTAGTATAAAGAAAAAGACCCAAAACAAGGAGCGAAGTTGTTCTGGGTCTTTGAGTTTACTATAGTATAAGGAGCGAGTTTATACTATAGTAAGAGTTTAGTATAGCAGGGAGCGAATCTACTATACTATACTATAGTATGCGAATGATTGTTATCGTTGTGGTCGCATACACGTCACGGAAGCCACTGACTCCCATGTGTTTGGCATACTCTTGCGCAAATCTGCGACTTTGAGTACCATACGCAAACTTAGTTCACGCATCTTCTTTCTATGTGTGTCTATATAGTCTAGGATCTCTTGCTGCTCATCACCTGCAAACTCATACTTGTCTAACATACCGTCAGCTACGATTTGCTTGATGCGCAACATCTTTTCCCTATCTGTGTCTATAGTAAGGTCCAAATAGTGGCAACGCGATTCTAATGCTTCTAAATGGTCCTTTAACTTCTTGCTACGAACATGATCAAACTTGACATTGGTAATGAATATGCAACCGCCTTCAAAGTTAAAGGTGTTTGGAATACCTGCTTCTTTCAGTATTCGCGACTCTGTGTGCCAACTGATCCATCTGTTACGACCGCTATCTAACGCAGCTTTGAGCAGATTGAGCGCAACTTCGTCAAATAACACACTATCCATGTCATCAAATACTACTACTGACTTCTTATCCTTATACTGGTACAGCATTTGGTACAATCCTAATGCTGATATATTGCCTTTTGCAATTTCATACTTCTTTAAACTGTCATCCTGCGCTATAGTAGCAAACATGTCATTCTTTGATAACACTGCTTCTACACCAAATGACTTACCAACTCCAGGTGGTCCACTTACTATCATTGCCCGCACATCACCTTTCTTTACTGCTTTGGTCATGTCTTCTAGTATAGTAAAGCGAGTCCGCAACCTGTCTACGATCTGATCATCTGTTTCGTGTGATACAGGTTCTACTGCTCTTTGCGCTATAGTAGCACGAGGCATGTCTGTTGATATAATACGCGGCTGTATAGTTGCTGTTGACATAGTTGCTCCGTTGTGTTTAAGTAAGTGTATATTATACTATAGTGTATAAAGGGTGTCAACTGGTTTGTTTACCGTAATACTACTGATGCAAAACATAATCCAACAAATCCTATGATAAAGAACGTTGGATCAAAGGTCGAAGTGTGTACAAATGTGTCTATTAGTCCGGCAAATCCTATTACTAACAATGCAGTGATTCCAAACCATCCTAATACTGTGAATATCACTGCTATTACTACTATAGTAACGGCTAAGGAAAATATGAACCCAATCATTACGCGCTCCTAGTTAAATTAAAGTATGCACACAGTATAACATACTGTTTTGACAAAGTAAAGCACTATTTTGGCACATTTTTACCAACTGTTTTCGTGCAGTAAAATTTTGATTGGATGTGGCAAAGGATGGCATAGCTACAATGAATACCACCATATTGTTGCCATTGTTGCCATTGTTTACCAAAATCAGCCATAATTCTCTAGGCCTCCCATTCTCAACCACCATATTGTTGCCATTGTTTACCAAAATCAGCCATAATTCTCTAGGCCTCCCATCAATCTTCTCATTGTTTACCAAATCTCAAAATTTTTCTCTAAGGCTCAGTCAATCTCTATATATGTACAGCGGGGCCTATTGATAGCTATACTCAGTATAGATATTGATAGCGTAGCCTATTAGTCACGCTATACGAGAGATCTCTTATACTCTTACTATAGCGTGTATCACTATAGTCTCGACTACTATAGTATGGATATGTGTTACTGTTTGTTACTATACTATAGTTGTTTATGGTAAGTAAAGAGTTTATATTATCACTATCACTATCACTATCACTATCACTATAGTCTATACTACTATAGTATAGCAATGGATAAGTTGTTTTCTTTTTGTTTTGCTACAAATATGTTGCTTTTTTATGGATTATACATAAAGTCCGGGACTTCTAGTTGGAAAAGGATAATCTCTTACCGGGACAGCTGTGTATCTCAAGTCAATCAAGTGAATAAGATCAGCATCTATATTATCAGATCTCCATGGAGCTAGATTCTCAAACTTACCACTATATATGATTTCAAACATAGTAGGGAATCGCCAGTCGTATTTGTCTTTGTGAGTACAAGTAATAATGAATAAGAACGCATCGTCTTGTGTCGTTTGGAATAAGTGGGGAGCAAGTTCGATCATAAGGTTCTCACTGGGGTTACATATGTTTGGAGAGCGAAATAGTCTCGCTCGTACCATTGTCCAAGTATCAGAGGTCTATATTGTCTTTCAAAGTGTTCTTTATGAGTTGGTAGTCGCCAATCATATTTCTTTTTATGGGTGCAAGTGGCTACATATAGCCAAGCTTCGTCATATGAGAAGTCACGTCGTTTAGTAGTAGCTTGTTCAATCATCTCTTGATCCTCTGATCGGACAAAATTGTATGTTGCGGTGTTGCTCAGTTGTTCTTAGTTTAACATTATTGGAGAAGTCGCCAGCAGTTGGCATTCGCCAGTCATACTTGTTGTTGTGTGTACAAGTTATCGCATATAAGAATGCTTCGTCATATGGCATCAAATGCGACATAGGGGCTGCTTCAATCATCTTTAGTTCTCACAGGGGATACCTTCCACATATATGGTACCAGTGTCTTACGTTTAAAATCACTAGCATTCCAACTACCGGTTATAATCAAGTCTGCACATTCTCTTATAGTAGGCATTCGCCAGTCGTATTTGTTTTCGTGTGTGCAAGTGTATATGTATAGTTCGGCGTTATAGGCATCTAGTTTGGCGGTAGTCTTAGGGGCTTGTTCAATCATCTTTATCTCTCACTGGGGTTATGTAGAACAAGTCGTATGGTGGTGTAAAATTATTCTCGAGAATCTGCGGATGCTCCAATACATCTCCAATAGTAGGAAATCGCCAGTCATACTTGTTGTTGTGAGTACAAGTAACGCAGTAAAGCCAAGCTTCGTAATAAGGGAGTAAATGGGATTGACTAGCAAACTCAAGCATCTGTATCTCTCACTGCTATTAAACAAAAGCGGTCGAGTGGCTCTATATATGGACTTTTGATTAGTGAATCACACCATATTGGACTTGGACCACTTGTAAGTTTTACGCATTCATCGCGTGTTGGAAAACGCCAGTCGTACTTGTTTTCGTGTGTTAGTGTCCAAATGTAAAGTTCGGCTTCTTCACACGATTTTGAGTGTGATACAATTTTAGCTTCAATCATCTTTATCTCTCACTGGGTAAACTGCTTTAGCGTAATGTACGGTATAGTCAGACCAGGTGCTATGCCAGGTCATAGGAGGCATCTCATCAGTGTCATCATACTCAGCAGCTGTTGGAAAACGCCAGTCGTATTTGTTGTTGTGGGTTAGGGTATAGATGTATAACATTGCTTCGTCTATCGTTACAAAGCAGTCGTCATGTGGTCCTAATTCAATCATATAGTTCTCACTGGGATCAATGCGCATTTCATATCATCCAACTGACCCATAAGATCATGCTGATGCCAACATACTGGGCGGTTAGGTATATCAGGCCGTGCGTGCCGTAGTTCCATTATAGTAGGAAGCCTCCAATCATAGTGATTGTTATAGGTTAGCGTCATGCAGTATAGTTCAGCTTCATCTATAGTAACAAACTTGATCATAGGTGCTTGTTCAAACATCTGCATCTCTCACTGGAATTACATAAAGTTCCATCCATAGGACCATATCGGGTATTCTATCAATATGCCAAGTAGTAGCTGGGAAGTGGTTGTGTTCTTTTGATGTAGGCATACGCCAGTCATATTTTCGTCTATCGGTACAGGTATAACAATACAGCAGTGCTTCGTCATACTCTAATTGTTGTGCTGATTGGTATCCTGTTTCAATCATTCTTATCCCTCACTGGGTAAACAAGCATTTGGATACGTAAAATAGGACGGTACAGGTTTGTCCAGCCGCTATAGTTTCTCATTTGATGGCTATTCATTTCCTGCAAAGTAGGCAATCTCCAATCTCTATGTCCGTCGTGTTCTAGTGTAATACAGTATAGCCAGGCTTCATCTAGTATTAGTGTGCGAGATGAGCATGGGCCTATTTCTAACATTTATCTCTTACCAATATTAGATGCATTAGGTCAATGTCTGGATCTTGGAATGCTGGAGAATTAGTCCATGACCATCTAATGCCTATGTCATAGTGCTCTTGATAAGTAGGAAACCTCCAGTCATTATGTCCGTTGTGTGTACAGGTTAGCATATAAAGAAAAGCTCGGTTATATGTCATGTTATATTCTATAGGTGCTTCTTCAATCATCTTTATCCCTCACTGGTATCACATACCATGCTCTGCGCCATGATGGCTTGCTTTCATACCACGCTCCAGGCATTAAACCCTCGTCAAAATACTCTTTTCTGGTTGGTAAACGCCAATCATAATATCCCCTATGGTCACATGTCAAACAGGTCAAAAACGCATCGTCATATGAGTTAATGCCTTGAGTCTTTAACTCATATGAGTTAATACCTCTTTCTAATTTTGGTCCAAACTCTATCATACATCCCTCACTGGAATAACTTTAGCTTTAAACGGAAGCAATGACCTGTTATCTAGATCAAACATTTCAAACAATGGGTCACGTACTGTGTTTTCAGTCCACACTAATATTACTTCTCGGTTTAGTATTTGTCTCATTTGAGGTAGTTCTTCAAATGTAGGCAAGCGATAACCTTTTTGGAAGAATATGTGCATCAATGCTTCGTTTTGTGTAGATTGTTCAAGCCATAGTTCTTTAGGTGCTAGTTCTATCATCTGTATCTCTTATTAAACAGTATGTCTTTATTATAACACGTTATGCTGGGTATGTAAACAAATTTGACATCTCTCACAGGGGTTAAGTACCAATTGTCAAAATCTAATTTATCCATACGCCATGAGTCCTTTACAGCAATGGCTTTGCCATAGAAGTACTCGTATTCGGTAGGCATACGCCAGTCTTTCTTTCCATTATGTACAAACATGAACAAGTTTAATATGGCTTCGTCGCGTGACATACGGTGTGCAGATGTTGGTCCTATTTCAATCATAAGTCTCTCACTGGGGTTACAACACGAAGTGTTGGACCATAATCAATTGATGGTTCTGTATCATCCCACCCATATACATCGTCGCGGGTGATCCATTCAGTGAATGTAGGCAGACGCCAATCTCTATGTCCATTATATTCATAGAACAGGATGTACAATTTAGCATTGTCATAGGTCATCCTTTCTGTAGACATTGGAGCTAATTCAATCATTTTATATCTCTCACTGGGGTAATTGTCCAATAGATTGGGTCGTATGATATCTCATGTTCAAATACATATAAGTCATATTCATTCCAGCCAGTAAGATTATGTTTGCTCGATTCATGTAGGGCAGGCAGACGCCAGTCATACTTGTTGTTGTGTGTACAAGTCCAAACATATAGGAATGCTTCATCTCTGTGTAGTTGAATAGATGGAGGAGCTAGTTCAAGTTTCATAGGTCTCTTACTGGGGTTACATAACGAACTATATCACTACTATGTACTCCGTGATCATCCCACCCTATCAATGGCGGATTATGGCTTAGCCATTCTTGTAACGTAGGCAACCTCCAATCTCTATGTCCATTGTGTTCATAGAACATGATATACATCTTAGCATGGTCGTACGTCATCATCTCGTTAGACGTTGGAGCTACTTCAATCAAATGGTGAAACCTTATATTATTAGCATAGTAACTAACCTGGGTCATAGCGATCGTACAGGCACTACTCGCATTTTAGCAGGTTGTTGATGTATTTTCTCTGCAAGCTGATCTCTGTCTTCATACCATTTAGGTATTACGTTACCTGGGTAGCGTAGCATTGTCTGAAAGTATTCCTGTTCAGTTGGAAGCCGCCAAGTGCCTACTGGCTCATGCCAAAAGCAGAACATGAACGCTTCATCATAGTTTAAGTCTTCTTCTGATTTCTTACCATATTCTATCATGTTATATCTCTCACTGGTATTACTGTACCTGTTTCATCGTCTGGAACATCATTGCAATCTACTGCATCTAATGTCCATGCGTCCCACATAGTGTGGTCTATATCTAATATATTGTTTTGTATCGAATGCATCTCTTCAAGGGTTCCTATCCTGTATCTCTTTTGCATAAAGATATACATCTTAGCTTCAGCTTTTGTTACATTATACTTCCACATCTCCGGTGGAGCTAGTTCTATCATTTCTTGTCCCGTACTGGTTGTGCATACCAGTCTTTATCTGTTACTACGTTGTCCTTTTCAACTAGCCATACAGGTGTCTCCCAACCGTTAATAGTTTCCCATTCTTCACGCGTTGGAAGTCTCCAGTTGCTATGCCCATTGTGTTTACAAAAGAGAATATACATTTGAGCTTCGTCAAATGACATTTTGTTTTGTGACCTAGGGGCTAGGTCTAAGTTTAACATTGTTCTACCTGCCCATCTAAGTACCGGCTTAATAATTTGTTCGCTAAGTCCTGTCCTTAACTCTTGCATATGGCTGTTGCTAATTATAGGACGTGAAAAGAATGAACTTTGCAGTGGCCGCATTGGTGGCGGGTTGGTTGGTATTAATCCCATACTTCACCCGACTCTGCAATCTTTTTATAGATTGTGTGTTTATCTTCTAATATGTTGAACTGATGATTGCCTATGAATATAACGCCATCGTGAAATGCAAGAATATCCTTTACTCTAACATCCATTTCAAATGTGTCTGTATGTAGTGTCGACTTATGGACTACTCTGTTTAATGTTATAACGCTCATGATATTTCCTTAAAGAGGATTGGCGTAGTAG
>Ga0209084_1002700_pt1 | contig 13541 bp, 24 predicted proteins | sample C_130820_MF_Meta_FD_187309 | JGI IMG/M metagenome (GOLD analysis project Ga0209084, IMG submission 187309) | Freshwater microbial communities from Lake Croche, Canada to study carbon cycling - C_130820_MF_MetaG (SPAdes) (version 2) | ecosystem: Environmental > Aquatic > Freshwater > Lake... | reverse complement strand
GAGGGTTAAGGGATCCATTTGTTATCGTACTCCGGCCCTTACGCTGAGGGCTCATAGTATTTACAAGATCCCGTCGCTAGATTAAACTGGGTTAGATCATCGCAGTCAACAAAAAGCCCCTTTCGGGGCTGTGTTATTTGGCAGCGGTTTTCCGGGCTCGGGGCTTTTTGGGTACCACCGGCTTTTCAGCAGGCACTGCCTTGGGCTTGGCAGGTGCTCGGGACTTTTTGGCCGGCGCAGTTGCGGCCACTGCGGCAGGTTCCGGGGCAGATTCACTTGCTCTAGGAAACGGCCAATCGGCTGTGGGTGCCTCTACCTTGTAAGGCGCTTGGGGTGTGACTTCTTGAGCATTTGACTTGCCAAGAAAGAATTCTTTGATTTTGGTTAACATAACTGTCTCCTATCAAGTATTTATATTCTAGTGACAACTCACTAGGGAAAACCATTGATCTTGACGCTTTTTTTCATATATAATGCTACATAGGACGCTGGATAGGCCGGGTCCTATGCAAACATCGCTTTATAAGGAAAAAATTATGTTTACAGCAGACGCCATCATCGACACAGTTCAAACTGGTAAAAAAACTTTCGTCAACACATTCGTCACCAACGACACAGCCAAAGACGCAATGATCAAGTTCATCGATGCACAAGCCGATTACACCAAACGAGCCGCCAAGGTGGGCATGGACACAGTGACCACATTGACCAGCGAAGCAGTCAAAGCAGTTCAAGAAGCCGCAAAATTTGACTATGTCAAAGCAGGTCAAGACTTCTTCAAATCATTTCAGCCCACAACCTCCAAAAAGTAATACTCAAGTATTACCGTTTGCCAGCCCCTTCGGGGGCTTTTGTTTTGGTTGACCAATAAAGTCCTTTTTGCTATACTACACCCATGAGATACTTAATTCCGTTGATTGTGCTAGTAGCAGGCTGTGCCAATGTGCGCCCACCTGTGGATGTCACCCTCATACCCAATGACTGTGCCAACCAAACTGCCATTGTCAATTGGCTGGAAGAACAAGGTCGAATTTCCCCACCCGCACTATTTTCAGACAAGGATCAATATGCCAGACACCGTGCCTCGATTCGTCAGCGTATTTGGAACATGCGTTATACTTGCAACCCTGCTGACTACAGGTTGCTCAACTGTCCAAAGAACCCCAATGGGGTTTGCGGATCTTGATGGTTTCCAAATTGATTGCCGGCGCCGAGGCGAGCAGATGGCATTCTTGCAAAGCATGAGACCCACCAATGATGAAAAATTATTTGCTGGGTTTGGTGCCATGTTGCAACCGTGGACCTATCTCTCAGATCCTTATGCACAAGACAGTAGACGAGTACTATCAACAGGAAGGTCAGAATGGTTAATAAATCAAAAATTAATGGAACTTCGCGACAACTGCTGATTGCGTTTTTGATTGCACCTGCTGTGGCCCTGGCCCAACAATGTGTGCTACAAACTCGCACAGTGACGCAAGGGCAAATTCAAATCGAAGAACGTAGCCAGGTGTCCACACAGATTGTGCCTGTCCCCGGCGGCGATCAGCGATGCATGATCTCCATGCGAGGTCGTGTGGGTTCCACCTGGTACACTGGTTTTGGTGAATTTGTGTTTGCCCGAACAGGATCGCCCGAACAGGCCTGTATCAGTGCTAGATCACGAGCCGAAGCAAGCATTACAACACAAGCAGGATCTCGACAGGTAGCCACAGATAGTACTTTGGTTTGCAAGGAAGATCCCACACTGGATGCCCTGCGTCGAACGGACATTGGTACTGTGGCCAAACTGGCACAATATCGTCCACATCCGGACTACCCCAACGACTTCAAGCACAATGGCACTCGGTGCCGTTGGTTTTTGGATCCTGCCTGGACCGGACGTGAATTGCGTACCGGACAGGGCGTAATTTGCCAACTACAAGATGACAACTATGTTGTGGTTGACAAATTTTAACAGATCGGTTATACTATGTACACATTAATCACCAAAGAGGTAGATATGAAACTTTCAGTAATAGCACTTGCCCTTGTGGCCAGTATGGGAGCCGCCCAGGCTCAAACACAACCGCATCCTTATGCGATGAACACGGCACCTGTTGCGGCTCCGGCCTCGGCACCTGCTTGGTTCTCTAGACTGCCCGAGGACACCGCGGACATGATCTTTTCAGCCGCAGTTGGCACCAGTGTAGACGAGCAGATGGCCTATGACAAGGCTCGTATGCAAGCCGAACGCAAACTGGTTGAGATGATGAGCGCCAGGGTTCGCTCAAATGTAAAGAGTTACCGCAATGATCGTGGTGACTCTATGCAAGAGAGCACTGAGATTGTGGTGAACAAAACCGCTGATGGCGAGTTGATTGGGGCACAACGTGTGGACAGTCAAGCCACGTTTGATGGTCGTGTGTATCGTGTTTATGTGTTGCTACGTTACCCGCTGGCACAGAACAACAGCCTGCGCAAGGAACGCGAAGGTGCTCAAAGCAAACGTGAGTCTGACTTGAGAGCCGCAAGGGCACAACAAGATCTTGAGCGTGAAACTCAACGTCAGCGTACAGACGCAGAAGCCGCAGATCGTAGACTCAAGGAAGAAATCGGACCACGTCCTGATGCTCCTGCACCGGCTGCCGCAGTGAACACCACCGAAGGACCGGTAAAGTTACTGGATGTGGACAATGTTGAGTACAAGCAAAAACGCACCGAAGCACTGGCCAAACCCGGTGCTGTGATCGGACAAACAACAGTCCGATAAACGGCGTATAAATAGAAGCGGTGCCAACAACACCGCTTTTTCTCTTTTATGATTATGGCCACACAAGAAACTATTCAAACGGAACAAAATCATTCCCAGTCCTTAGCCGATAATGGCATGTATGTTTTCATGGGAGACGTGGATGACGAAAACATCAAGCCAGTGGTGGAATGGGTGTTGTATGAAAACTATGTGACCAAGAAAAAGAAAAAGGAACTGCTACTGATGATCTGCTCCGGTGGAGGAGACATGGGTGCGGCCTTTGCACTAATTGATGTCATGATGAGTTCGCAGATTCCAATTAAAACTGTGGGGCTGGGTACTATTGCATCAGCAGGCCTGCTGATATTCATTAGTGGCACCCACGGACGCAGAGTGCTCACACCCAACACGTCAATTCTAAGCCATCAGTTTAGTTGGTACAATGAAGGCAAGGTACACGAGTTGTTTGCCACCATGAAAGAGTTTGAACTCACACAAGCCCGTATGTTGGCACACTATGAATTGTGTACAGGACTGGGTAGAGAAGAGATACGCACGAACCTCCTGCCAGCACAGGATGTTTGGTTATCAGCATCGGAAGCACTGGCCTTGGGCGTGTGCGATGATATCAGCGTGTTAAATAGGTCTTAGCCGCCACGTGCGCTTCGGCGCTGGACATTGGTACCACCAAAGCCTTTGGTGTTTGCTTTGGGACCTTGCTTTCGAGGTGCCTTGCCCAGGCCAGGATGCAGTTCCTGGTTTTTCTTTCGGGCATCATTGGCCATGTTAATAAATGGATTGGAACTTTTCTTTGGTTCTGTCATAACGTCTCCTTAGCGTTTTCTTACATTTCGACCCAGCACATCTCGGGTCATTTTGACTGCTTGATTTTGTTTAGCCGCCCGGGCACCCGGACCGGTCAAGCGTTTTTTGTCAGTTTCTGCGTCCAGGGTGTCGGCACTGACCGCCGGTCCCATGTAGTCCACCAGTTCGCCCGCGTCACTGTCTCCGGGTGCATCTGTTGTGGCAGCCTTTTCAACGTTGGGGATAGCCAATGGTTCTTTGTTGATGTTGAATACCAGTTTACCACCTGAACTGGCAGTTGAACTGTAACTTTTTTGTGCTTCCAGTGTGACTTCAGTAAACAACTTGCTGGGCCATATGGTTCTAAAACCGTCAATAACAAACTCACCGTCTTTGGATTTACTGGCATCAGTGTACATTTGCACAAAGGCCGAGTGATTGAGAATGTCAGCGGCTGCTTCAGAAAAGTTGGTTTGCAAGTTGATTTCGTTGCAAACTTTGTAGGCAATCGAACTCACCAGGTGATTGAGCGGAATCACCTTGCTGGGATCTTCAGCGGTGCGATCTTGATACAATTGTTTGAGATTTTTTGACAATTTGGTTTTTTTGATGTCAAAGTTGGGATCACCTGCTGATTGTTTGAGACTCATCACTTGAGATATTTCGTCAGGAGTGATAATATCAAACTGCACCGCCAAGTTCAATGGACCCGAATTGTGATCACCTCGGCCAATGGTGTTGAGAATATCAACTGCCTCGGGATAATTCTGAGCAAACTGGGGCATGCCAGCGGCTTCAAGTTCACGCAAGGCAGTCAACAAGTTCACACTACTGGCCATGGCACCTTTGGCACCCTTGCTTGAAAGTTTGATTTGCTTACCTTCGGGACTGACCAACAGCGAGTCGTACAAGCCACCACTCACATTGGCATTAAAACTAACGGTACAACCTGCAAATCCGTTTCTGCCCATGAACACAGCGGCTGCCTCACCTGCGTTGCCACCAACTTCACCACCATTGATCAACACACAGGGCTGTAGCATTTCGCAAAAGTAATCACGGAAGCCCTTGAAGTCCATGCCCTCACCATCCACTGCCACAGGAAAAGTGGGCGAGTTCATTATGGTTTTGGCTGCTCGGTATTCAGAACTGTCTGGGGTAAACTTTGTACCAATCTGTGCCAAGATACTAGCAGGAGTCTGCTTCTTGAGATCGGTCAGCACATCACTGGGCTTGTAGCCGGCTTTTTCTTTGCTGCCACGAGCATCACCTTGACTGAAGTTTCCAGGTATATCTTTGGTTTGAAAAAATTTGTTTGCATCAAAAACAGGTTTGATTTCTGAAGTAAATTTGGCCAGATAGCGTGTGCCTACCGCAGTGTCAAATGCGGCAATACCAAATGCTCGTGTGGCAGCGGTGGGCTGATTGACTTTTTCAACAGGGTGGTCAAGTGATTGCTCTGCGGTCATCCAAGCATCCATAAAATCATGAGCATCTTTGTACTTGCCAACTTTGGGATAGAATGTTAATGATTTAAACACAATTTGATCATCAGCACTGTCACCTCTTTTGTACACAGCACCGGGTTCTCTACCGCTGAGTCCGCGGCTTTCAGCCAAACTATCTAGTAAATCGAGTAGGTCACGCATTGCTTTTTTCCAAGAATTATAGTATACTTATGCTTTGAACAAGGAACCCTATGCCAAATTTAGTCCCAATTGTGCTGGAACAAACCGCCAAAGGCGAACGCAGTTACGACATCTATAGTCGCTTGTTACGAGACCGTGTGATCATGCTGGATACGGAAGTGTCAGAACACACAGCCAGTTTGCTGGTGGCACAGATGCTGTTTTTGGAAAGTGATAATCCGGACAAGGATATCAGTTTGTATATCAACTCACCTGGTGGATCAGTCACAGCAGGCATGGCCATCTACGATACCATGAATTTTATTCGCTGTGATGTACAGACCATTGTGATGGGACAGGCCTGCTCCATGGGAAGTCTGCTAAGTACAGCAGGAGCCGCGGGCAAGCGTATGATCCTGCCCAATGCCCGACACATGATTCACCAACCATCAGGCGGTGCTTCGGGCCAGGCCACAGACATTCAAATTCAAGCAAGAGAAATTCAAAAGATGAAAGAATATTTGACCAACATCTATGTCAAGCATAACTCACGAGGCAAAACCTTTGAGCAGTTGAGTGCAGATATGGAACGTGATTTCTTTATGAGTGCTCAAGAAGCAGTAGACTACGGCCTGGCAGATCGAATTATAGACAAACGTGCCTAATCCAAACATATTCTGCAATACTCCTTGGTATGAACTGCACATCTATTGGGATGGGAGTTTGGGTATTTGCTGTCAAGAATCTCATAAACTTCATGATTCTGATTACAAATACAACATTGCCAGAATGACTATTGCAGAATGGTTCAATTCTGTTCCAGTCCAACAATTTAGACAGCAGGTGTTAGGTGACACATCAACCAGTGCCTGCCGTAAATGTTATGTAGAAGAACATTCAGGAGGCAACAGTCGAAGAATCAAAGCAAATCAAAAAAGTGTCATTTTTAAACAGGCTTTTGCAGAAAGTTTTGAGCAAAGTCCAGGACGACAACATTTTGATGCATCAGGAATAACAATTACCAACCCTATAGACATACATGTGGACCTGGGCAATTATTGCAATCTGGCCTGTAAGATGTGCTTTTCTAGAACTAGTTCAACAATAGCCGCACAAGAAGTCAAATGGGGAGTAGAGTCCAGTCGACAATATCTTGGCAACGACTGGACCCAGGATCCGGTTGTCTGGGGTAATTTTTTACAACAGTTACTAGACATGCCTGCAATCAATAACATACACTTCATGGGTGGGGAAACCTTATTGACCAGGAGATTCGAGGATCTTGTGGACCACATGATTGCACATGATCGATTGGATTTGTGTTTGAGTTTTGTGACCAATGGTACAGTTTTTAAATCTGAACTGATGGAAAAATTAACAAAATTTCGTCGAGTAGGGATAGAAGTCAGCATAGAAACAGCAGACGTACATAACGTTTATCAACGCCAAGGAACTGACATGGTTCAGGTCATGGCCAATCTTGACCAATATCAAACGTTATGTAATGGGTCAAACATCACACTCACTGTGAGGCCTGCAATAAGTGCGCTAACCATTGGGTACTTTCCGGGACTTCTACAATATTGCCTAGATCGAAATTTGATTGTCAAAAGTTTGCTGGTGAACACTCCGGCGTTTTTGGATGCAGTAATCTTGCCTGATCTTGTTAAAAAACAATATCTCAACTACTATCAAGATTTTATCAATCAATTGGATCATGTGCAAATTCCTGTTGATTTCAATGCCAGTGATCCACATAACTCTGCCATGATTATAAAAGAACAAGCACAGATGTGCATGAACATATTGTCTCAACCCCAGCCCAGCAATACTAAAGAACTACATCAACTCATGGTAGATCATTGTAGCAAATGGGACCAAGTGTACAAATATAATGCTAGAGAACTATACCCGGAACTACAAGGCATATGGGATCGCTATGGTTACTGAATACCCAGTAAAAATGCGGGTGACTCTGGAACCAGTGGGACAACCTTGGGTTTGTGTCAATGTAGATGAACAGAAACAAACTCAACAAGTGATCAAAACAACCAATTTTGATTTTGAATTTAATGCTCAGGATTGTTGTTGTTTAAAAATAGAGCATTTTAAAAAAGCAAAAGATGATGCTGTTACCGCAGTAATAGTCAAACAAATTAGTTTTTTTGGTATCACGCATCCTAAATTTGTCTGGTCCGGTGCATACCACCCAGACTATCCTGAACATTACCCAGACAAAACTTCGCCCTTGTTGGGGCAAGGATATCTAGGGTGGAATGGTGTCTACCGACTGGAGTTCTCCGTTCCGGTATTCACCTGGATACACCAAACCTTAGACATGGGCTGGATTTACGGATGAACTTCCCAGCCCTCACGTGCCCAGCGAAATAATGTTATCAAAGCATCAATCATTTGTGTTATTCTGCAATAATCAAATAAACAATCATGGCCATAATGACGCAGGCTGTGAATAAGGTGTTGTCAGACGCAGGCAGTTGTTTATGCATATCAATAGTGATAGGTGCGACTGGCCTGGCTGGTTCGATATTCGTGAATGGCTTCGCTCCAGGCAATCAAAAACTTATATATACTGCTGAAAAATTTAGTGATCATGACCATGTTCCTTGTTGTTTGTAGGTGTATTCTTGTTGCAAACGATCAACGTCTGCGGCATTTTGTGGGTACTTGCTGGCTATGTATGCTTCTAGTTTTGTTTGGTAATTCGAACCTGGAAACATCTCAGCCAGTCTCTCCAATAATTGTGTCATTAGTTGTGACATAGTTTTCTCCTTCTCAGTATTTACCACTAGTATCTCATGGTATATACTAATATAATCAAGATTAGTGATTGAGTACTAATACATGATACAGATCACAAACGGTTGCAGTTATACCCAAGCATGTTGACTTGGAATTAAATACATGTTATAATACATGGTGTTACGCAAAGGAATTGACATGAACGAATGGAATCGGGGAAATTTGAATTTTATCTTGACTTCGACAGATGCTGACATGGAAGATTTCTTGTCCTGGGCCAGCGATGAAGACCTGGCCTATGCACTGGAATTGATTCGACTGGCCCGGGCCGAACTTGAACTTGAAGAAATTTTGATGCTGGAACTGGATGAGGATCCAGACACCAGTCAAGCACAGATCATACTGGAAAGATTTCGTTTGTGAAAATACGACTCATAGGCAAACGCAACAATCTGGGCATTGGCACACATTTTGCCAATTTTGCAGATGCACTCCAGCAGGTCAGTCACTGGGGCGATTGTGTTGAAGAACTGGACTGTGAAGATCCTGACAGTATCATAGCCTCGGCACGACTCAGTCATCACACAGACGTGAATATTTCGTTTGTGAGCATGCCGTTGCAGAACTACTTTATAGGCACCAACATTCAGTGGGTGGTGTTTGAAAGCACACTGGTACCTCCTACAGTGATGAGCACCATGCTCACCGCCGATCTAGTCTGGGTACCCAGTCACTGGGGCCAATACACGCTGGTAGAGAATGGTCTGGATCCTGCCCGTTGTGAGGTAGTGCCAGAAGGGGTGGACATCAATCGATATCATCCCTATGCACCCAGAATCAATTCACCCATCCAGACCTATCTCATGACCGGCAAGTACGAACTGAGAAAAAGCATCACGGAAACTGTCACAGCCTGGGCTCAGGAGTTTGGCAACGATCCTGACGTGGAACTGATCATCAAAACTGACCATTTTTTCAATACCGAAGCCAAATACAACGAACTCACTGAATGGATCAGTCAACAGGGCTTGACCAATGTGCGTGTGATGTGGGGCGCAGTACCTGCACGTGATATGGCTGATCTCTATCAACAGGCTCATGTGTTTGTTATGCCCTCCAAAGGTGAAGGTTGGGGCCTGCCCATCATCGAAGCCGCGGCAGTGGGACTGCCCATCATTACCACCATGTACAGTGGTCACACCGAATTCCTGCGACACATTCAATCCAGTGTCATACCAGTGGAGTTTGATCTGGCACCCATCACCTGCCCAGACTATCAGTTGTTCTATCCCACCGAGGACGGCAACTGGGGTGAGTGGGCACAGCCCAGAATTGACAGCATACGTACAGCCCTAAGAACTGCCAGAAACAATTATGATCAACTGCAGGCACAGGCCGTTGAGAACAGCCACATCATACGCAACAACTTTTCCTGGGCACAGGTAGCAGATCGTGCCTTACAAATACTACAAAAACGTGGATTGCTCAAATAATCCTGTGACACGCTACATCATTGAGCCAGCCGGTCAATACTGGCAAGTGGTGGATCAGATCACAGGATATGTGTTGGGCATCTACGAACGACAAGAGCCTGCACTGGCCTGGCAAAATTTCCTGGCATCACAGCAGGAAAAAAAGTAGTACTCTAGTACTACTTTTAACCCTACAAAAACTAGGGTTATTCGGGTTGACTCAAAACCGTCCATTTGCTATAATAATGACATGTTAAGCAAAAAGGAGAAGCAAATGCGACACGTAGCAGGTTTTAGTAACAGCACCAAAATTCGTTTCGTTGTCAACGGATTTGGTATGTACGGTACCATCAACGACATCTACACAAAAACAGCCACAGCCACACATGGTGCGGCCCTGCGACTGGCCATACAAAAATTGGCTTACGATCGCAGACACAGTAGTTTCACCGGAGATGGTCGCCCTGTAGGAGTCGGCATCACCCACGAAGGCGTTGATGTGCAAATCACATTAATGGCCAACTAATCACAAGGAGCATTATATGAGTTATTATGTCATTTCTAAAGGTTCAGGTCTTATTGTCAATGACGGTCCTGCCAAAACCCGTGCATACCGAACTTTTGGTGCCGCAATGGCCACCCGCACTCGACTATGCCGCAAGTCAGGTTGGAACATTAGCGAACTGGCCATCATTGCTACCACGCACTACAAACCCAAAATGGTCACTCGTACAAATTTGATGACTGGTCAAGAATATCAAGAGGATGTGAATACTCCTAGATCTTGTTCACCCAGTTCAGAACTTTTTTGGACAATGTGATGAGTGAACCAGTTTGGACCATATCTTGGACCCAGAATTATCCCAACTGGGTGCCCATCGAATTACCCATCACAGACTTCTCCCAAGCCCAGGAAGTCATTGCAAGGATCATGTCACTATGAAATGGTTTGCAGAAACTACTGACTACCGGGACACCACTCCCAACGGCATATACTTGCTGGATGATTCCAAGAGCAAGATGTATGCGTTCAAGCCAGCGGGCACAGGGGCCATCAAAGTATTTCAAAACCCAATTCGCATTGATGTGCGTGGGCGTAAGTTTGCCATCAACTCTGTTCAGTTTAAAACCCGCCTAAAAGAAGAGGAGCCCGAAGGCCGTGTAATTGAAGTTACAGGCAGCAAAGGCGATGTATACCGGGTCACCGAACTCAATGGCAACTATTCTTGCACCTGCTCAGGATTTAAATTTCGCGGTGACTGTCGACATGTCAAGAGTGTGGCATGAAGTTTAGTTTTAAAAACTCTCCCGAGTGGTTTACCAACTACGTGACCGAAACTTATGTGGACGAGTTTCATGAACGAGTAAAAGACGTCAACTGGGACCACGGGGATCGCCTTGAATTACTAGATGCGGCCGTGGAGTTCTTTGGTGAAAAAGGCTTTAGAGTTTACTGCTACAATAGGGAACTTTGGTTTGACCTAGACGAGACCCAAGAAATCACAATGCTGGCCCTACAGTGGGCCTGACTTATTTGTAGATATAATTTATAGAATCCAAATTTTCGCGGTGTACTCTAGCACCATTCTTCAAATGAAAGCGTCGAGCCATTTCTGTTTTTGGGCTCAGGGTCACATAGGTTTGGATTTCAGGAAACTCTGATTCAATGCTTTGTTGTGCCTGCACAATCAACTCACGCCCAGCCCCTGCTGTGTAACTCCAAATGGTGTAGAATACTGCGGTAGTGGCACTGCCCACCAGTTCAGCCAAGTCGTCCACGGCCGCCGGAATAGACTGCAAGAACTTCACACAAGTCACTGCCTGAGTTTGGTCCCCATCTTTCAGCATGTAGATTCGGCTGTTGGAGTTTACCCGTTTGGTCATAGGAATCTCAGGACGCACAGGGTCGTCCTTGATAAGAGTTTCCAAGTCTTCGGTAATGGTGGTGATGGTGTGTAACATAATCTACGCCGTTAATGTTTATGCAAAGGTATTTATCACAATCTTTGTTACATTAAAATTACGGAGGATTAGGCCTGGAGTTCTCGGTAGCGAGCCATGGCTCGAGCACGGGCCACTGCCAGTCTCACTGACACATAGTCCGAAACATCATCATCCGAGTCGGCGGGTGGTGTGACCTTGGGACGTCGACTAGAACTACTACAAAGAAAGTCATCGTCGGGTGCATCATAGGGATCGGTTCCTTGAAGTCGGATAGCAGTAAACCTATGTGGATTACTACGCAATAGTTTGACTTTTGGCACTCGCGGCAGGTGTGCCCGAACCGAGTGATCTGCACTGATATGAACTGGTACCTGGGCCCAAGCAGTGACGGATGCCATGGCTACAATGATCAATAAGTGTTTCATGTATATATAACGCCTTGACCCTGGCTTACGCTGACAAAAAAAGGCTCCGAAGAGCCTTTTGTGTGAATTTAACCAAACGTTATTTTTCTAAACCTTGTTTGATTTTTTGAGCACCGCCAATCATTGCTAGAGCACCTGTTAAAACCAACATTGTTACCAGTGCCAAAACAATTTGGCCATCTCTACCCGGATCATTCATCATCTGTGTTAAATCTGGTTTGCCCATGGCGATCCATGCTCTCATAAACAGGTCAGCACCTGCTGCCATTAATCCGCCACCAGCACTACCAACAAGTGCTCCTGTAATCTTATCGCCCCAACCTTCAGCAACGGCTTGTTGACCGCCCACTACGGCTTGGATGTTTTTGACCAACTCTTGCCCGTTGCTACTGCTCTGTGCGGCTTGAATCAGTTCATCCTTCTTGGCCTGGGCGGCTTGGATAAAACGTTGAATGCCAGGAACGGCTTTGATTTTCGCTACAATGCCTTTGAGACTGTCCATAATACCTTCATCAAGTTGAACTCGTGGTTGTTCTGCTTCTTTGATAATATCGATATAGTTTCTTAAAAAATCTGTGCTCATAGCATCTCCAAAATGTTGCTTTTATTTACCTATAGTAGTGGTTTAGGCAAATGAGTTGCCAAAAGTGCTTGATTATACCGCAGAGATCTCTTATACTAGTTGAATGCTGTACGCAACGGCTATTTTACATGAAAGGTAATTTATATGCGTTTTAATCCAGAAACTAAGACTTTTAAAGTATTCACTGCACTCTACAACGGCGAAACTTTGACTCCATCAGAAGCAAAGAAGCGTTTTGGCGTGGGCAACTTGAGTGCTGAAGCCAGCCGCATCCGTGCCGCCGGTTTTGCTGTTTATTCTAACAGCCGCAAAGCCGGTAACGGTGTCAAGGTTACAGAATATGTAATCGGCAAACCCAGCCGCAAGATTGTGGCCGCTGGTTACAAAGCAATGGCCATGGGCCTAGTCTAAATTTAGACACGCTGTCCAATTCAGACTGGACACTTGAACAAACCCTACCCCCGGTAGGGTTTTTTCTTAACCGAATATTCCTAATCCTGTATAATCGTCATATGCTTAAAAAACTCTTTGAACGCTGGGGTCGGTACCGTGTGATCATGGACCGTGTGGACAACGAACCTTATTTGGAACGCTACTATGTGTTTCTTCGAGATCGAGAACGATTTCCGTTCAATGTGTTTGTACACAAGTTTTTAAAAAGTGATACCGAAGATGTGCATGACCATCCTTGGCCGTTCCTTACTGTGATTCTTCGAGGTGGCTACTGGGAGTGGCGGCCACAGTTTGACAGCCAAGGTCAAAAGTCGGGCGAGGTTGCTCGCTGGTGTGGTCCCGGAAGCGTCCGTTGTGCCAGCGCACATCAGTACCACCGAATAGAACTGGATCCAGATGTGGAATGTTGGACACTGTTCTGTCCCGGCATCAAACAACGTGATTGGGGATTTCTGGTGCGTAACCAGTGGATACAGTGGGAAAAATATTTGCAACAAAGGAGGTCAGTATGAAGTGGTTAAAACGTTGGTTGGCCCGAGCAGTGGTAGAAGGTCATGAAGATTCGGATCGTCAAGACCGTGTGTATGGAACTGCTATTAACAAAATGTCTGCTGGTAGAGACGTTGAAAGCGATGATGGACTCAATATCACTGTGCGCCGGGCTATTGGTGGCAGGATTGTGACGTTTAGGCACTATGATGCCAAAACAGATCGTCATAGTCACCGCTTGTATGTGAT
>Ga0209084_1002697_pt1 | contig 13560 bp, 20 predicted proteins | sample C_130820_MF_Meta_FD_187309 | JGI IMG/M metagenome (GOLD analysis project Ga0209084, IMG submission 187309) | Freshwater microbial communities from Lake Croche, Canada to study carbon cycling - C_130820_MF_MetaG (SPAdes) (version 2) | ecosystem: Environmental > Aquatic > Freshwater > Lake... | reverse complement strand
GTTGATCAGCAGTCCACACACCATCTTTGGCAGTAGGACCAAATGTATCGACCATCCACCCTATCATGTCGTTCCAGTATTCTTCTGCATTCATGGGAGCCACAGTTAGATAATCGTGTCCAAACACACGGCCAGTGCTGTATTCTAAATAGAAATCAAATACATATCCCATACTCATAAGAAGACTTTTATCAATATCATCAGCCAACTGTTTGCTAGCCTTATCAAGCATGTATTGCTCTAAGTCACTCATTTTCTTGCTAACTCCAATAACATCACATACTTTTGATAGGCCTTCTCCACAGTAGGATTGGCATCGCGCACCATACTATCTCTGCGTTCATGTTCCCAGCACTTCTTGCCATATTCAGCATCTTTGCTGAGATGTTGCATGTGTTCCTGTTCTGCTACTAGCCTTGCCAGGTTGTCCGAAGTTAGGTGTATGGCTTTCATGGGAGTTATCTTGGTGTCCATTCGCCAATCGTCACTAGCACAAACATCACGGTAGTAAGGCGTGGGTCTCACATACTGATTGTACTCGCGGCTGTCTTCGACACGGCATTCAAACTTGCCAATAAAATACTCCAAGTCTCCAGCATTGTCTCTGTGTTTAACATGGTTATAATATTCATAGTTATTTTTCATGATATGTACTTTAATGCAAATAGTGTTGAATACTTTTCTTCGTAAAAGGTAAAGGTAGTGTATTTTGGTATCTCGCCAGTCATCTCATCCCATCGACTTTGATTAAAAGCAAAATCAAAATGCACACCTTGTATTAGCCCATTAGCCCTTAGTTCCCTAACTATATCTAGTATGTCGTTTGGATTTTTTCGATGAATAACAACAGTTACAGCCATTTGAGTTTAAACCAATTGGCTTCCTTGTCTGTACGCAAATAGATTTTAGTATCATGGAACTCAGTATGCCAACACCAATGGGTATTAACATCAAATTCATTTACTTGCAGTTGTAGATACTGTTCTCTTTCACAACTCATACCCCAAGTTTGTATGCACCAATCTCGTACTTCTTGAAACTGTTTAAATTTTTGAGACTTGCTAAATTTATTATGGATTACTGGAAATGAATGATTTTTAACATCTACAACATACTGGAATATGTGTGAGCCAGTGTACCGCTTGTCTGTTTTGTTAACGGTTAGTTTCATACATGCCTTAATTCAGATTGTATTCTTTAAAAAATTCTTCTAGTTTATCTTCTGTTAAAGGTAACCATCTCTTTGGCACTTTAACTACCTTAAACTTGTAACCTGTAATAGTTGCGTCCACTGCTGATTCAATAGTCTTATATGTCTGACTGATCCACTCCGAGTGTCCGCGACCATCGCGGTCAATATCCCAGTTAAACGATTGCTTAACAGCTTTCTCTAAGTTACCAATTACACGAGCTGGACCAATGTAGACTACATCAAAACAAGCTACATGACTTTTACGACTGTAGCTGTTTTGATATACACCAAATCGGACAGCAGGACTACCTGTAATACCTACTTTACTATCTTCAGCACCCATTGGGTCCTTGAATATGTAGAATAATTTCTGTCCGTTCATATTATACAGTCCACTGACAAGTTGGTGCAGGTAACATAACTTTCCCACCGGATTGTTTGTAGAAATTAATGATGCCGTTCAACACACGAAATTTATCGTGCTGTGGCTGTTCGCCGACCATTTGATTGTTATTAACCGCAGTCCAAAAACTTTCCTTAATACCTTCTTGAACTTCTTCAGCATCACCAAACCTGTTACTAAGCATTTTAGCAAGTTCTGTATCGAAACTAGATGGCAATTTAAATCCTTGCACACTTGCCCATGCATACAGATAAGACATTGGACGATACAACTCCAACACCATATGTCCTACTGCCCAATGATTACGTTGGAATGCAACCGCTCGGCTCCAAAATGCACCGTTAGACGGACCAGCCTTGCCTTCTAAGTCGTAACATTCAATACCGCTCTTAATCTGTGTCCATGCTCCATCACAACTTGCATGACGCTTTGGCATACAACCGTTAGACGCAAGAATATTATTCATTGCAACAAATGTAGGGTCGCGAGTTTCCAAGCCGATCATAAAGTCATCGTATGGTGCCAATGGTCGTTTGTTCAAACCGTTAATACGACGCATGTTAGTACCAGCAATGTAACAGCCAAATTTGATTCGTTCGTCATCAGTAGAACCAAATCCTGCATTTTCAATTTCGGCAGTGGTAAATTGATCCAAATCAATAATCCAAGCCTGAAACTTAGTATATCCTTTAAGGCGGCATACTTGTATTGTGTGGTGCCCGTCCCACACACAATACATTGTTTTGCCTTCAATTGTAATTTTAATTATACACGGGACAATAACAGCACTTTCATCGAAGTCAACAAAGATCTTCTCAACGTGGTTAGGTGCCACATCACGCTGAAAGATGGTCCATAGATATAAGTCCTTCCAGTCAATGTAATCAAAGTATTCTTTTGGACGCTTGCCAGGAGCATATCCGAGATACGATCCGCCACTGGGATCAACTCCAAATGTAATCGAGTGGTATGCTGGGCCAAGTACCGTAACAATTGCTCGGTGAATTTCTTCTACCGGAATTGGTCCGTCGTTAAAGTTTTTTGCCATTTCTCTAAGATCGATATGATCGTCTTTCATATCAAACGGGTGAGCAAAACTATTCACAAACGATATAATTGCTTGCTTCTTGTTGTAAGGTTGTGCCTTACGCTTGCGGGCTTGTTTAGCCATCAGGGTCATTGTTGCCATTTTGTTTCCTTTGCGCTTACTTTTATTTCAGCTAGTTTAGATCGTTTTCAACCATTTACTTCCGATCATACGCTTATTATACAGCATACATGGCTGGCTGTCAAACTATTTGGCAAAGGTTGACTTTCATTTTGATATGCTGTATAATACACGCATGTTCGACTAATTCAGAAAGATTCAAAATGCGATATCTTGCCGTAGTGTTGTTACTTTCGGGCTGTGCTTCAAGCAATCCCTTGCTATCTTATAAACCACTGTGTCCCGGTACACGAGCATATGACCCGCAGATCTGTCGCGGGGAGAAATGGCAACAACTACCCAATTTTGAAAACGAAGCACTTATCCGTGCAGCTCGCGGGGAGAAATGGTAATGCAAGTTACTGTACGCAATAGCCAATGGGAACGCCGAGCCGCTTACTTCTTTGAAGTTGCAGAGTTCAATCATTACGAAGGTGAAGAAATCAAAGTTAAGTGGGTCAAGGACCACGAGTTAGCATTAACTACGGGCGAAAAGGACCTCCCTTTTCGAGTCATCCAGCGCAGTCTTATTGTAAATATTGATAATGTTGCAGTTACGCAACAGCCGAGTGCGGTCCAAACTAAGGTTGTCAAAGGTAGTAAGGGCGAACATTATGTAGTTACTCTGGGTCCAACTCCATCATGTACTTGTAGTGGATTCACATTTAGGAAAACTTGCAAACATGTTACCAATAATTAATCAAAATGAAATAGTAAAGAAGTTTGATTTCAGTTCAGTTATAACTGAACTTGACAATCAACAAGCAGTTGCTATTATTAAAAGCATTGTCGACAGCGGCAATTACTTTACAAACAGTCCTCGGTATCAAACTAAAGAAAACATCTTTGGCAGGCAAGAAGCAGTATGGCTCAAGTACCGCATGAGTTTTTTGTTCAGCGTGTTTATGTATCTGGGTCGTGAGGTAAAGGTAAGCGACATGATGGCATGGAGCTTTATGACTAACAAGGATACTGAAGAGGATCGAGAAACGTATTGGCACAATCATTGGCATCCAAAGCGTACTGACACTAAGATGATTAGTGGTATCTTTTACTTGCATATCCCTGACGATGTTGCAAATAAAGAAGCGTGTGGAACAGAGATAGCACCGAATGGTCCTGAAGGTGAAGGCAAATATCTAGTATCTCCCACTGACTACAATTGGCTACTATATCCTAGCCAAACTTGGCACAGGCCATCGGCTGCACAAAGTAAACAAAATAGATTTATAATTGCCGTAGACATTGAATATATCTCATGAAAGTTTTAATCACTGGTTCGGAAGGCTTCATCGGCAAGAACATGATGGCATTCCTAAGTCGCCAGCCTGAATGGCAAGTCAACGGGTGGGACTGGGATCCTAACAGTAGGCCAGATGTTAGCTCGTACGATTGGGTTATTCATCTAGGAGCCATTGCCGACATGTCAGAGACCAACGTGGAAAAGGTAATGGTGCAGAACTACGACTTCTCACGTTGGTTATATACTGAGTGCCAGGCCCACGGCGTTAATCTACAGTATGCTAGCAGTAGCTCAGTGTATGGTAACACTAAGAACTTTAGTGAGTACGCAGCCTGTCAACCACAGACTCCGTATGCTTGGTCAAAGTATTTGTTTGATCGCTGGGTGTTTAATCAAAAGCCCACGATCTTTGTACAAGGATTCCGTTACTTCAATGTTTACGGAAAATGGATGCACCTTAGAGGTACACGAAGTAATGTTATCTATAAGTGGAGACAACAAGCCCGCCAAGAAGGTCATATTGATGCGTGGGAAGGTGCAGAACACATCTACAGAGATTGGACATGGGTAGGAGACATTTGTCAATTACAACTTGACTTTATTAAAACAGTTAATGGTAGTGGCATATGGAATGTCGGATCTGGACTCCCACATTCATTCTTGGACATTGCAGAAGCAATTGCAGAACAAGAAGGCGTAGAGATCCGCACAGTGCCGATCCCACAAGCAGAACAAGAACGTATGCGAGTCAAGACATGTGCCGACTTAACACACTTAAAAGAAACTATCGGCAAGCGTAAGTGGCTAAATGTATATGAATGGTTGGACTTAGAATGAAAACGATTATAGTTAACGGTACCTTTGATATTTTGCACCCCGGACATATTGCAATGTTGAACACTGCTCGCAGTCTGGGAGATTATCTTATTGTATGCATTGATACTGATCGTCGCATTAAAGAACTCAAAGGCGATAAACGCCCCATTAATGATCAAAACTTTCGCAGGATTATGCTTTCAAATATTAAAGCGGTAGACCTTGTGGAACTATTTGATAGTCAAGAAGAGCTTATTAATATCTTAAAACTCTACAAACCAGCAGTTATGGTTAAAGGTAGTGACTGGAAAGGTAAGAGCATAGTCGCAGAACAACACTGCAAAGAGATATATTGGTATGATAGAATCGAAGAATACTCAACAACAAAAATCATTCAAAGTATTGTTGATCGGGGATAGTTGCATAGATGAGTATTATTACGGAACCGTAGATAGACTCAATCCCGAAGCCCCTGTACCTATTCTTAGTTTTAACTATAAAGAAACTAAGCCCGGCATGGCCGCTAATGTTAATGCTAATCTCAAGGCGTTCGGGATCGATGTAGATTTTAAAACTAACAATCAACGTATTGTTAAAACACGTTATATTGACCAGCGTTCGGGTCAACACTTATTACGGATGGACTCCGAAAAAACAGTCAATCCATTTGCCGATACGATTGCACACCTAACAGACTTTGATGCAGTTGTCTTTAGTGATTATAACAAAGGGTTTGTATCGGAAGAGTTAATCATTAACATACGTAAACACTATAAAGGTCCAATCTTTATTGATACTAAGAAGACAGACCTTGCTAAGTTTGAAGGTTGCTATGTTAAGATTAACAGTTTAGAAAACAGTCTTGCTAAATCAGTACCGACTGATCTAATAGTCACTATGGGACACCGCGGTGCTGTGTACAAAGATACATTGTACCCAACACCTCGTGTGGAAGTATTTGATGTATGTGGTGCCGGTGATACATTTTTAGCAGCCCTGGTCTCAGAGTTCTTAAATACACGTGATATAAATCAAGCAATAAACTTTGCTAATTATGCCGCTGGTAAGACAGTACAGCATAGCGGAGTTTACGCATTAACAGCACAGGACATCACGGATATATATGCGAGTATTAGTAACGGGCCATAAGGGCTTTATTGGTAAGAATCTCTTAAGATATTTAGAAGATCATACAGATTGGGAAGTTAAAGGATGGGAATGGAAAGACACTCCATATCCAACTGTAGAAGGCAATGATTGGGTCATACATCTAGGTGCAATCAGCGCCACAACAGAAACTGATGTAGATAAAGTTATACAGCAGAACTACGACTTTAGTCGTTGGATGTTCCGTGCGTGTAAAACTAACTTTGTAAATCTACAGTACTCTAGTTCAGCAAGCGTCTACGGATTAGGCAGCAATTTTGCAGAAACTGCACCAGTTGATCCACGTACTCCATACGCTTGGTCTAAGTACTTGTTTGATCGTTGGGTACAACAACAGACAAGTGCGCAAGTTGTTCAGGGGTTCCGCTACTTTAATGTATACGGCAATCAAGAAGATCACAAAGGTAGCCAAGCTAGTCCAGTAACACAGTTCCGCAAACAGAACCCTATTAAACTATTTGAGAATAGCAACGAATACCTACGTGATTTCGTTGCAGTAGAAGATGTATGTCGCATTCATGTAGAGTTTATTAATCAAGTAACAGAATCAGGAGTATGGAACGTGGGCACAGGTAAAACCACTAGTTTTCAGCAAGTTGCCGATCTAATAAGCAACGATCAAGAATACATTCCTATGCCCCCTCAACTTAAAAACAGTTATCAAAAGCACACATGTGCCGATTTAACCAAGCTAGAATCTACAATTGGGCCGCAACAATGGATCTCTATAGAAGAATGGCTAAACAGTTAAATATAGTATGAGACTTAACGAATTTATCACCGATGAAGAACTGGCTGCTCTCGACGAAAAAGCCAGCAGAAAGCTATGCACCAGCACCACATCTAACAAAGAGTTAGGTGCAAGTAACCTTGCCAGCTGTAAAAGCCAAGGTCTACGATCCCGCGAAGGTAATAAATCACACTTGTTAGGTAAAGGTCCAGAAAGCCGTGTAGTTATGGGCGGCCACAAACTTAAAGGCAAGAAGTACGGTGGAAAAATACCAGACTGGGGCACAAGAAAATGAGATTTAATGAATTTAAAATAACAAAAGAAGCCATTAATCCTAACAGTATTAACTTAGGACCCGTTGGCGCCACTCCTGGCGCACCGCCGGCTAAAGAAAAAGAATCTGGAATGGTAGCAAGAGCATTCCGCAAAGACGGATCATTCTATGTGCCAGCTATTGTTGGAAACAAAGGCCCTGAGATAGCAGACTTACAAAAAGCATTAATAGCATTAGGCTATCCATTGCCTAAGTATGGCGTTGATGGTATGATGGGAATAGAAACTAAGACTGCGGTTAAGGCATTTCAAACTGCTAAACGATTATCAGGGGATGGTATTGCTGGGAAAGATACTATTGCAGCCATTAACTCGGCAATAACTGCTGATCCAAAAATTGCAGCTAGCTTACGTCAAAGTACACAAGCCGATGTTAAGACTAAGATTAATGACTTTGATAAGATCAAAGGTGATGTTACAGGGGCTGCCGGAGCAACTGGAACAGCACAATCCGCAGTAAAATTCTTTACTAACAAAGGTTGGACTCCTGAACAAGCCGCAGGCATTGTTGGTAATCTACAAGCAGAGTCTGGTGCTAATTTAAAAATAGACGCACTTGGTGACAAAGGTCAAGCATACGGAATTGCACAGTGGCATCCAGATCGTCAGTCTAGATTTAATAAAGTTATAGGTAAAGATATTAGACAATCTTCATTAGAAGATCAATTAGCATTTGTTGATTGGGAACTTAATAATACAGAATCTGCCGCTGGTAGACAACTTAAGAAAACAACAACACCTGAACAGGCGGCTTGGGTTATGGACGAATACTACGAGCGCAGTAGCGGAGCACATAGACAGAATAGAATTAACAATGCAATTGCATTAGCACCTACAACAACTACAACAGCATAAATGAACTTAACTGGTAAATTATTAATTGCACCACCTAGTGTGCGCGGAAACTTTTGGCAGAAGACTGTAATATATGTCACTGAAGACCACGCCCGCGGAAGCATGGGTGTTGTACTAAACAAACAATCTAAGATGTCCATTAGGGAGTTTGCGGAACAATGTAATGTTGACATTGACATTGACGGATTTGTTTATGTCGGCGGTCCTGTTAATGTAAAAGCATTAACACTATTGCATAGTTCAGAGTGGAAAACTAATAATACTATGCAGATCAATGACGAGTTTAGTATTAGCTCAAGTCATGAGTTGTTACCAAGATTGGCAATGGGCGACCATCCAAAACATTGGCGATTATTAGTTGGGCTTTGTGCGTGGGCACCGGAACAACTAACCAACGAGATTAAAGGTATTGCCCCATATCAGCATAACTTTAGTTGGCTAACAGCAACTCCCAGCTATACAAGTGTATTTGGATTAGAAGCCCAAGACCAATGGACTCAGTCAATTGAGCAATCGGGCACTGAATTTGTACAAACACTACTTGCTTAAATAACAGAATGGCTGTATAATACAAGCTGTTCTCAACAATAAAGAAATGATTACCCAAAATGTCAGACTCGCTACTTTTAAACGCCGACGGCGCACCAGTCAGCTTTCTGCCACTTAGTACACTAACCTGGCAGGATGCAATCAAATATATGGTCTTGGACAAGGCCCATGTTCTGTCATGGCACGACAATTGGATTGTGCATAGTGCCAATTGGGAAACTCCTGTACCCAGCATTTTAATCCTACGCGACTACATGAAACCAAAAAAGACTATACGTTTTTCTAAGAGTAGTGTATTCTTGCGTGACAGTTATAAATGTGCTTACTGTACTGTTGACTTGCAAAAGAAAGATTGCACCCTTGACCATGTGTTACCTGTCAGCCTAGGTGGTAAGACTACCTTTGAGAATACTGTTACTGCATGTGGTCCATGTAATGCAAGCAAGGGAAACAACAAGAAGATTGTGCCAAAGTTTAAACCACATAAACCAGACTTCTACGAATTAGTAAATAAGCGTAAGAGAATGCCTTTTCAGATAAAGCATTCCGAATGGCTTCCTTACTTAACGTGAATGAAACAATAACAATTGATTGGAATTTTGGCAATAGTTGTGACTTAAAGTGTAGTTACTGTCATGTAGAACTTCACGACGGTACCAATCCATTTCCTATAGCTGATAAGTTTTGCCCGGCGTTTGCTCATTTAACTGATCAGACCCGGGCTTTTTCACAAGTAAACTTAGAGTTCTCGGGCGGAGAGCCAACACAAAGTACAGCATTGCAATATATTGTACTGGCCAATCAAGATGACCGTATTAAATTTAAAATAACCTCTAATGCACAAGCACCGACAGATTGGTGGCAATGTATTGCTCATAAGCTATACGATACTACCCTTACATATCATCAAACCACTGACTTCACTCATTTCTTAACAGTATCTAATGCAATTAACAAGTTTATACAACCAAAAATAGTTGTTCCATTAACTCCCGAAACATGGAACTTAACTCAATATAGGATATTAAAAGACCTAGGCTATAATGTACAGTTACAACTACTATACTCAAACTTTACTAGGGGTAACAATACATATCTTAAATATACAGAAGCACAGTGGGACGAGTACTACACAACGCAAGGCATCGATATACACAATACTGCTCAAGTAGAGCAGACTATAGAGTTTAAGCGTATTAATCATTTAAACAATTATTATGGTCATATGTGTTGGGCAGGTGTTAGTCAAATTATTGTAGATAATTTTGGATATGTCTATCGTGGCTGGTGTAAAAGTGACGGGCACATGGGTAATATTTTTGATCAATCGTTTGTAATAGATAGCAGACCAAGACCTTGTCCCAAGACACAGTGTAAGAACGGATTTGATTTACAAGCTCGTAAGAGCGAAGGAAGTTGGGGAATGGCATGATTAAAAAGTTTTTTTGGAATATATTGGGATTTTTAAGTTTAGGTATGGCCTACATCGGAGTTATTACTCCGGGCATTCCTTACAGTTGTTTTGTAGTGTTTGCCGCCTATTGCTTTGCCAAGGGCAACAAGCGTATGCACGATTGGTTATACAACCATAAGTTGTTTGGCCCATTCTTGACCAACTGGGGAACTAAGCGAGTATTTCCACATAAGATGAAATACTTCATGCTGGTCACTATGAGTAGCAGTTTAGTCATCATGTACTTTACTAATGTTCCACAACGTGGCATTATCTACACAGGTATCTTCATGTTGTTCGTAGCAGTATGGGCCTGGCGATTTCCTGGTAGTGTAGAAGAACACGATAATCGCATTGCAGAAGGCCGTAAGATAGGTTGGTTTAACAATAGTTTTTAATTTTGTAATAGATTTGTAATCGATTTGGCGGTAAATATGGTATATGAAGACATACCGCTCAATCTTTGTTAGTGATGTGCATCTCGGAACTAAAGACTGTCAAGCGGATAAGTTAAACAATTTTCTCAAACACAATAGTTGCGATACATTATATCTAGTAGGTGATATAATAGATGCTTGGAAGATACAACAAAACAAATGGCGTTGGAAACAGAGCCACACGAATGTAGTGCGCAGAGTACTAGGTCATGCTAAACGCGGTACCCGTGTAGTTTACATAGCAGGCAATCATGATGAATTTTTAAGACCTATGATACCATACGGGTTTAGTTTTGGTCTAGTAGAAATACATAATCAAATAGAACACATAGGTGCAGATGGCAAACACTACCTAGTCACGCACGGTGACTTGTTCGATGGCATCACTAGACTAGCACCGTGGTTAGCCTTCTTAGGAGATAAAGCATATGATATCATCCTTAGTATCAATAGTAAGTACAATTGGCTACGTCATCGTATGGGTTTTGGGTACTGGAGCCTTAGCCGTTTTCTTAAGTACCGAGTTAAAAAAGCTGTAGACTTTATATTCAAGTTTGAAGAGAATCTGGCAGGATATTGTAAAAAACGTGGATTTGATGGTGTTATATGTGGTCATATACATCACGCAGAGATCAAAGAGATCAATGGTGTTATGTATATGAATGACGGTGACTGGGTCGAGTCGTGTACTGCATTGGTAGAACATCATAGCGGACAGTGGGAAATCATAACTTGGATTAAGGAGAAAGACAATGTGGCTACTGATACTGATAGCAGTCCACGTGAGCAATCCTCAGGACGTTCCGGGAAGAATAGAACTAACATTCAAAGATCAAATAAGTTGCGAAGTAGCTCTAGCATCGATGAAGTGGAAACTAAAGTTTAATGATTTTAAGGTAGAAGGCGTATGCAAGAAGCAATGATATTCAGCGATAAAATTACTATCGTAATTCCTTGTAAAAACGAGGAAAACTATATTTCTTATCTGTTAACACACCTACGCAATCAAATGATAGGTAGTACTAGAATTATTATTGCAGACTGTTCAACAGACAACACTAGAGCTGTTATACAAGCTACTAAGGGCAATTTAAATGTAGAGATCATCGATGGCGGTCCTGTCAGTATCGCTAAGAACAATGGTGCCAGACTAGTCACTACTCCCTACATCTTATTCATCGATGCCGATGTACGATTCTTTAAACCTACTGTTATCCGTGATGCTGTTAGATTAATTGAGCGTAAAAATTTAGATCTTATTGGATTAAATATTAAATGTTATGACAACGATGTTCGAGCAAAGATCGGGTTTGCTGTATTCAACGGTATCAATCGTATTCTAAAACATTTTAGCCCATTTGCTGTTGGTGCGTTCATGTTGACCCGTAGGGATCGATTTGAAGAGTATGGTGGGTTTCCTGAAAACTTGTTAACAAGTGAAGATTATTTCTTGTCCAAAAAATATAATCCTAGGAAGTTTAGAATTGCTCGACACTATTTTGGCCAAGACAGCCGAAGATTTAAAAAGATGGGCTACATGGGCATGGGCAAATATCTTGTTAAAAATTTTGTTAATCGCAATAACAAGACCTATTGGAATAGTTTAGAACATAACCGATATTGGAATTGATTGTAATAGTGTAATATTGCTGTAATCGATTAACACTTAAATAATAGTGTACTACAATGGTACACTCATAACCCTTAAGGAGCATCACATGAGATTAGAAGATTTAGCCGCAAGATTAGTTTCCGTAGAAGCCAAGTTAGCAACACTAACTGGTACATCAGTTAATACAGACAATGCCACAAGCGTTGAAGAATTAGATGCAAGATTAACTCTTGTTGAAGTACAAGTTGATCAATTGATTGCTGAGAAAACAGAAGCTCAGATTGATGCTATCATTGCTTCCCTAGCAAATGATGCACCTTTTGAAGTTGAAGAAGTAGTTGCACTATCTCCAAGTGCCGATCATGCAGAAGCCGCTGACATAGTTGCTGATGTTGTCACAGCACAATTTGAAGCAGAGCCAGTTGAGCACTCAGAAGTTGCTGATATTGTTTCAGCCGCAGTTATGGCAGTTGTTGCCGCTGAGCCAGAAGTTGTAGTTGATCCAGTGGCAATCACAGCCGCTATCATCGCCGCAGTTGCTGACATGCCAACGCCAGCTCCAGAAGTAGCACAAGCTGCCGCTGACGCAGTTGCTGAAGTTATTGCAGCCGCAACAGGTGAAGAAGTTGCTCCAGAAGTCCACGCTGAAATTGCCCAAGCAGTTGCAACTCCAGCCGACCCAGTATTAGACGCTTTTGAAGAGCGTTTAAATGCTGCCGAAGCCAAAGTTGATACCCTATTGGGGAAGTAATCAACGGCTTTCGAAGCTTCTTTGGAAGTCTTTTTAAATCGGACACAAAATAGCGTGTCGCTGGATTTGCGTAACCAGCAGTAGGATCGTAAGATCCTATTTTTACGACTAAATATTAGTACTTAATAAAAGGATTACCTAATGAAAAAACTATTATTTGTTCTATTACTTGCTGTTAGCAGTTTAGCAAGTGCATGGGAACAACGTGCTCCACTTCCCCCACAAGCCTGTGCTGTACACAGTCCATACGGCTTTGCAGCTACACAACGTACTGCCATTCCAATCTGCAGAGAAGCCTACCTAGTTGCATATGATGCACCTGTTAAGATTCCAGTATATGTGGCCTACACACTATTACCACAAAACGCACTAGGATGTTTTCCACGTACTAACGCTTTCGTTGCGGATCAGTCACTAGGTGGCACAGGTGCTCGTCCAGATGACTATGCTGGCACAGGCTACGACAAAGGCCATGCCGCACCAGACGGTGACTTATCATGGAGCCAACAAGTGGAATACGAAAGTTTTTTAATGACAAACATGTATCCCCAACATGGAAGTTTAAACAGGGGAATATGGAAATTATTAGAGACATCAGTCCGCGGGTGGGCAGTGCAACTGAACCAACCATTTACTATATTCGTTGGCGCATTCTATGGCGCTGGTGATCCCACTATTGGCAACAGTGTTATTGTTCCACACGGCTACTACAAGATTGTGATCAATAATCAAACTAAACAAATTGCTGGGTGGGCATTTCCACATACCAAGCCATATGTTAATCTTGGCAATGACCTAACCGTATTCCGCAA
>Ga0209084_1002696_pt1 | contig 13564 bp, 17 predicted proteins | sample C_130820_MF_Meta_FD_187309 | JGI IMG/M metagenome (GOLD analysis project Ga0209084, IMG submission 187309) | Freshwater microbial communities from Lake Croche, Canada to study carbon cycling - C_130820_MF_MetaG (SPAdes) (version 2) | ecosystem: Environmental > Aquatic > Freshwater > Lake... | reverse complement strand
AAAAGATTTAATTTTGAAACACCAAATTATATGTTTAACCAAAAAGTTGCATTAGTAACTTGAATTCAGCGTGTTAAAAAGACCAACTCTTAAAACAATATAAGCATTGTTTCATTTACAATCATTTTTTTTTTAGATTTAGGTTTAAATTTTTCTTTTTAAGATATAACCTATAAATATTTCATGATTCAGCTTGGCTATATATCGTGCAAGCTGCAAAACCACACCTGAGTTATTCCGTATTCAAAATCCAGCCAAACAACCCAACTTCCAACAAAAGACTAAAGGAATACAATACTTTCTGCCAATAGAAGAATGGAAAAACAAATTAATTAAATAAAATCTTTGCGATAAGTACCAAAAAAAGGTACCTTTCGCAAAAAGATACTTTCTAATGAGTGAGATTGTCGACATAAATATTCAAACATGGATTGAGAAATTACAAGCGATAGGCAAAAATGCATTTGCATTGGAATTCCTTGAAAAAGAATTACCAAGCTATACCGCTATTGGAGTAAAAAGAGCATTATCCAGATTAACTTCAAAAGGAACCATAATCTCTATTATCAAAGGATATTACTTGATAATTCCTCCACAATACCATTCCAAAGGAATCCTGCCTCCCTATTTGTATGTGGATGGATTAATGAAATACTTAAATAGACCGTATTATGTAGGTTTGTTGAATGCCGCCGCTTTTCACGGCGCAGCACACCAACAACCACAGGAATTTTTTGTGTTTACAATTATGCCCGCAATGCGGCCTACAAGTAAAAAAGGACAAAAAATAAATTACATTAGTATATCCGATATAAATTCAAAATTCTTGTTGGACATTAAAACAGAAATGGGTTATTTAAAAGTATCAAATCCTTTACTAACAGCTACAGACCTAATACAATTTGAAAAGAAAATTGGCGGTCTCAACAGAGCGACTACCATACTCGAGGAATTGTCCGAGAAGATCAGTCCGGAACAAATAAATACCGAAATAATAAATCACGTACCGGTTTCTACTTGGCAACGTTTAGGATATATATGGGAAAAAGTACTGGAACAAGAAACCCTCGCAGCTGATTTATTCCAAAAATTAGCCGAACATCAAAAAAATTTATTCCGAATTCCATTAAAAGCTTCAGGAACTAAAAACAAGCTGCCTACAGACAACAGATGGAAAATAATCATAAACACAACTATAGAAACCGATTTTTAAAATAAACCAGCGTGATTCCACAAGCATACATAACCGAATGGTCTAATAACGTGCCTTGGCAAACTAACGAACAAGTAGAACAAGACTTGGTCATTTGTCGTGCATTGGTAGCCCTTTTTCAAGACGACTTTTTAGCCGAAAATTTAGCTTTTCGGGGCGGTACAGCATTACACAAACTATACCTGCAACCGCAACCACGCTATTCTGAAGACATCGATTTAGTGCAAATTAAATCCTACTATTAAGATGTCCAGATTTTATTCTGTCTCATTCGTTGAACAAAAGCAGAAAATATTCTTTTTTAATCAATACTTTAGGAGTGGATTATCATACAAACCCTATAAAGCAGTTATTTAATCCATGCATCATCATGCTATATCTAAATCCCTATCCAACAATGCCTATGCCACTTTAAATACTTTGTTTTTAAGTCATAGTAAATCATTGCGCACTTATTTAAACCACCTATAATGAACTTAAATTTCCTAAAGCGCATCAAACTTTGCTGTCATTGTAGGGTTTCCGCGTGTTAGTTTTTTAATAGTTAGGTCTTCTGCTTTATTATTAGCCAAGCGCAGGTTATTTTCAGAGGATAATAATGCCTCTTTTGTTTTTTGGAGATGATCAATAGTTTTATCGATTTCATCAATAGCCGTTTTAAATTTTCGACTAGCCAATTCATAATTTTTTGCAAATCCCTCCTTAAAATTATTAATATTATCCTCAAAATCAGTGATATCTATGTTTTGACTCCGTATCAAAGATAGCTCTGCTTTATATTTCATAGAATTCATAGCTGCATTACGAAGAAGTGTAATAATAGGAATGAAGAATTGAGGCCGTACTACATACATTTTGGAATATTTGTGAGAGACATCGACTATCCCCGTATTATAAAGCTCACTATCCGCTTCAATAAGTGAAACAAGCACGCCGTATTCACATTTCTTTTCAGTACGATCTTTATCTAATTCTTTAAAAAAATCTTCATTTCTTTTTTTTGTAGCAGTTTCGTCGCCTTCATTCTTCATTTCAAACATGATAGATATGATTTCGTTGCCTGCTTCATCTGTTTCCCGATAGATATAATCACCCTTACTTCCTGTCTTTGAATCATTGTCTTTTTCAAAATAGGCCTGTTGAAAAGCCGTGGCGCGAAGCTTATTAAATTCAGTCTCACAATGCTGTTCCAGTGTTTCACCTATCATTTTAGTAGAGAGTTTGAGCTTCATATCTTTACGAAGAGCAATTTCCTCATCTTTCATCTTTATGATAGCTTCTTTGGTCTTAAGCTCAGCAGAAAATTTTTCGTTCAATGACTTTTCAAGTAATTGTTTTTCTGTTTCTTTGTTTTTTAAATCATTAGCTAAAACATCACGCTCTTTTTCGATTTTGTTAACCGCTTCCGACACCGTGAGTGTCTTGTCAATCTCTGCAATATCAATTCTTGATTTCAATTCAGCAATATGAATTTCTTTCTTGGCTAACTTTTCAGCGAGTTCAAATTCATTTTTAGCTTTCAGTTGGGATATTTCTATATCCTTTTTGGCAAGATCTTCCTGTAATAAATTTTTAAGATTCGCTTCGGCCAACAGTACAGCATTATTTTTTTCTTTTTCTGCAAGGTTTAACCGCTTTTGCAATTCTTCTTCAAATTGATGATCGCGAACCTGCTTTAGAATATCAGCAAAACCAGCCTCATCTACCTTAAATACCTTTTTACAATTTGGACAAATAATTTCGTTCATTTATGTTAATTTAAAAGTTATTATTTCTTTATTAAATTTCTTACACAATATTACATAGGCCTAAAAAAATAGTGATGCTGTATTTATTTTGAATGGTTAAATTTATTTTGAATAATTAAATTCATTTTGAATACAATACCATTATCTTTCCTCCAAAAGGGTTTCCATCTCATCTCGTTTTATTTAATGTAGGTAGGTAAAATTGCCACAAAGAAGCGGGCTACTTCTTTGTGGATAACAACAACAGTTAAAAATAAAACTGTAGTTCTTTTGGCACAAATTCCAAACGATAACTGCCTGAGAGCTAGTCCCCGGTCTCGCTATAGAATAATGATGTAGTGGTATTTAAAAAAAGCATTTCTTTAAGAAAAGCTTTAGTAAATATACACTTTTCTTACATAAAACAACATTTTGTTTAATTATTTAATTAATTAACGATAGTGCGGAGCGTCAAGAAACTTTCCAATCTAATAATCCATCAAAGGGTTGTGCGGGAGCAGTGTATATAGTTTCCTTCAACGGCAAGTGAAATGGAGAAATAGCAAGACCCTTCTTGATAAAAGCAGTATAATATTTAAAATAAATCCCCCGACCTTCCTGTATCAATTCTCCAACGGGCAGTTCTGTTCCTCCAAAATCAATCGAAACTATAATTTTTTGAATGGGTTTCATTACGAGCTGGTTTTAGTACTGAATAATTTCGCTACAGTGTCTAAATCAGTATCGATCTGGAATACCGCTGTAAAATCATCAAGTCGGTTAAAAAAATAAGCTACTTTCAATAGCGATTCCAAAGAGATCTGACCGCTTGTTTCAAAACGTTTGATGCTTCCAAAAGAGACTCCGGATCGCCTAGACAATTCCAGTTGTGATATTCCATTTTTTTTACGCAATTGCTGTGTTTTTAAAACCAGTTCTTGCATAACATCCAAAGGTGTTTTTGTTATACTATATTTTGACATAAATAGATAATATAGTATCCAAATATACTTAAAAATTATTATAATAGATAATATAGTATATGGTACTTGAAACGATTTCGCTACAAAAGGAAACCTATATAAAATCGGTCAACACTAATCAGGGACGGACATGCCCACCAAAACCCAAAACCTATAAAAAGTACCCATTTCCTGATTTATAACTATATTTACGTATTGAAAATCCAATAAATACTTTTAAAACAATAGTATAAATATGTATATTTGCAAATAGATAATCGAAATTATACCGATTATCTATTTATAATTTTACAAATTATCTTGAAAATGGATTTCATAAAATTATTATCTACATTTGAAGGACAGCCTATAACCCATCAAATTTTGACCAGCATCCTTAGTCAATACAAGCGACCTAACGATAAAATTAAAGCGCTAAAAGACAAAGGAATAATAAAATCTATAAAAAGAGGAATCTACATTACCGGGGAAAATGCAAATATGCAAATGCCCGAAAGTAGTTTAATTGCCAATCATATTTATGGTCCAAGTTATGTATCAATGGAAACCGCCTTATCCCATTACGGCTTGATTCCAGAGCGGGTATACGCGCTAACATCGATGACCATAAAACCTTCAAAAAACTTCCAGACTTCAATCGGATTATTCAGTTATTCCTATCTCCCACTACCCTATTATGCCTTTGGAATTAAAACCGTAAAACTGCGGGAGAATCAGCGTGTAATTATGGCATCACCAGAAAAAGCGCTTGCTGATAAAATAGTAACTACACCTGGGGTTATTCTTAGAAGCATGAAAAATGCTCAAAATTATGTCTTCGAAAATCTAAGAATGGAACCATCCGATTTAAAAGATTTCGATACAGCCCAAATACAGTCTTGGCTATCAGATGCACCAAAGAAAGAGAGCTTGCAAATATTACTAAAAATGATAGAGAAATTATGATAAAAGAATGGCTCGAAAGTTACAAACCAAAAAATAAAGAAGAAGCTCAAGCTGCTCTTCGCGAAATTATGCAGGAAATTGCTCTAGCAGGACTTTACCGCTCGGGTTTTTTTGACAAAGCTGCATTTTATGGTGGTTCTGCTTTGAGAATATTCCATAAACTAGATCGTTTCTCCGAAGACCTTGATTTCTCCTTATTACAAACAGAACCAGATTTCACTTTGGATAAGTTTCAAGATGCAATTGTAAATGAATTTGCAGCATTAGGTATGAATGTAAGTATTAGCGAGAAACAGAAACTAAAGCAGAACAACATCAATTCAGCTTTCCTAAAATCGGAAACCCTCTGGAGTGAATTAAAACTGGAAACTATAATACCTCAATTTGGTCTGGATACTAAAGCTAATATAAAAATCAAGATTGAGGTAGATACAAAGCCCCCTTTGAATTTCAAAATTGAAGAAAAACTGTTATTACAACCTTTTTCTTTCTATGTAAAGTGCTTTACACTACCAGATCTCTTTGCGGGGAAGATGCATGCTCTGCTATTCCGTAAATGGGGAACTAATATAAAAGGACGGGACTGGTATGACATGGAATGGTATATTAAGAAAAAAATTAAACTGGACCTAAGTCATTTCTTAACTAGAGCAAAAGATAGCGGCGACTGGAAAGAGGAAACAATTTCAGAAAAGGAATTTAGAGAATTGCTTTCACAAAAAATTGACACTGTAAATATGGAATATGTAAAGAGAGATGTAATCCGATTTATAAAAGAACCTAAACAATTAGACATATGGTCGGCCAAATACTTTCATGACTTAGTTTCAAAATTACAACTAGTATAAATTCAAAATCGTATTAGCAGTAGCTACCAATACCAAAAATTCACCCAACACCTCTTTAACCTATCAATTCAACATGCGATACTCATTAGGAGTAGCACCAGTCCCTTTTTTAAACATCCGATTAAAATGCTTTGGGTATTTAAAACCCAGTTCAAATGCAATTTGACTAATCGATTTTTCCGTATCAAATAGGCGTTCTTTCGCTAAGTCTATCAATTTTAACTGTATCTGTTCCTGCGCTGATTTTCCGCTCTCCTTTTTGATCAAATCCCCAAAATAATTAGGCGAAAGATGCAAGCATTCTGCAAAATAACCTACAGTGGGCAGTCCTAAAACTCCAGATTCTTCTCCTTTGAAATAGTCATCCAAGAGCTTTTCAAATTTAGATAAAATATCAATATTGATGTTTTCACGGGTAATAAACTGACGATCATAAAAACGTACACAATAATTTAAAAGCAACTCAAGGGTATTCACAATGATACTTTTACTGTGCTTATCTATGGACTGACTCAGTTCATGTTCCAGTTTACCAAACAAATCTTTTATAATTTGCTGCTCTTTTAAAGACAAATGCAAGGCTTCATACCAGCCATAAGAAAAGAAGGAATACTGACTCCTATTTTTCCCCAGACTACTCCCCTTCAATAAATCGGGATGAAAAAGAAGGGTAAAACCCGAAGGTTGATAATCTTCCTGATTGTTAACCTCAATTACTTGTCCAGGAGCTACAAAAACGAGCGTTCCTTCATCGTAATCATAACTATTACGGCCATAACGCAATTCGCCACACTTTCCTGCTTTTAAAAATACAGCATAAAAACCAAAATGAAACCGACTCTGATTCGCTAATGCTTTTGTTTTAGAATTGTCAAAAATACTAATTAAGGGATGTCGGGTTTCAATATCCTTTATCGCATTGTATTGTGAGATTTTCTCCAGCTTAATAATAGGTTCCATAATCCAGTACGTTCGATTGAGTATACAAATATACTAAGCCAGAACTGATCCTCTTAGTGTTCCGACTTAAATCAGTAATAATGGTATTATTAACAGTGATTGGTATACCAATTAGCAGCTGCAATTCTTGGAAATTTGTTCTAATTTTAAAACCAAAATAGAAACAGACTTTTGAAAACTAGAAAAATAGGAAAAGCGGTTTAGAACTTGCTGCACTTGAAAAAGAGCTTATGAATTTAATCTTCGATTTTTCCTATTCCTGGTATGGATAAAGTGGAAAATATTGATGACAATATCAAATCAGTGGAACTTGAGTTAACTGCTTCCGACCTCAGTTATATCGATAATCAGTTAGCCAAAATCAATATTCAAGGAGCAAGATTAGACGAAGGTTTTCTTTTATTGTCTGACTAAATGAAACAAACCATATCATGACAACAACCGAAAATGAAATACTTCAATTATCGCTAGATAAATTCCGTTGGAAAACCGAAGGGAAAATAGATTTAGTCGAAAACCTTTTTGATGACGATCTTCTTTTTGTTCACATAACAGGATCCATTACATCAAAAAAAGATTGGAAGTTAGTAAACCTACATGCCACCTCTGGACATTAAAATAAATTAAAAGCAATAAAATTCTGAACTAATAAATTATTTAATCATGAAAAAAACGATTCTTTTACTAACTTTACTTTTATCTGGACTACAATCCTTTTCACAAACTTCTCCTGAGAAAGAAATACTTCAATTATCGAATGATATCTTTAAATGGGAAGTAGAAAACAAAATTGATTCTTTAGAAAAAGTCTTCCATGAAAAATTTGTGGTTGTGGGTTCCGATGGAAACAGTAAATTGAAAAATCCGTACCTCAACAGCTTAAAAAGTGGCGCATTTGTCCATGACAACATAAATGTAGAGGAAAATTCGGCTATCGTTTCGGATAACACCGCAATTATTACTGGAAAAGGGATGTTTTCGGTTACAGTATCTGGAAATAAAATTAAATTACATCTTTCTTATATGGAAGTATTTACAAGATCTAATTCGAAAAATCCGTGGCAAGTGATAGCTATGAAAGCCAATATACTGGAAAAATAAGATTCGTTTAATAAAAGAACTCGGGGCTAAGCACCAGAGGTCGTAACAGAAAATAGCTACCGATTTATAGATTTTTAAAAAAAATTAACCTGTGACCCAAAAAAAAGTAAACCTCATAGTCCTTATTGGTGTCGGCGCAATAGGCCAAGCAATTGTACGAAGAGTCGCCGCTGGAAAACATATTTTACTCGCCGATCTTAAACCCGAAAACAATTCCGCTGCTGCAAAAATACTAACCGAAGCCGGTTTCCAAGTGAGCACCACGACTGTAGATATTGCTTCTCGCCAATCCGTGCAAGACCTCGTGAAAACCGCCCAGGCAATAGGCAGCATTGACGGACTCATTCATGCTGCAGGCGTTTCTCCCTCTCAAGCTACACCCGAAACCATACTCAAAGTAGATCTATACGGCACGGCTCTCGTTTTAGACGAATTTGGAACCGTGATCGCCCACGGAGGTTCCGCAGTAGTAATCGCCTCGCAGTCGGGTCATCGTTTGCCCGCATTGACAGCCGAACAAAATAACGCGCTGGCAACTACCCCAGTCGAAGAGCTGCTGGCACTTCCCTTCCTGCAACCCAACCACATAACCGACTCCCTCCACGCCTATCAGTTGTCCAAAAGAGGCAATTCCCTCCGAGTTATGGCCGAAGCAGTACGATGGGGGAAACGCGGCGCCAGAGTCAATTGCATCAGCCCCGGAATAATAATCACTCCCTTGGCCGTTGAAGAGCTTGCGGGACCTCGTGGCGATGGCTACCGAAAAATGATCAATACTTCTGCAGCAGGCAGAGCCGGTACTCCAGACGAAGTCGGGAATCTAGGCGCCTTCCTCATGCAAAGTACAGGGGCATTCGTCACCGGCAGCGATTTCCTAATGGATGGTGGCGTCACCGCTGCCTATTGGTATGGTGATCTCAATCCAAATGCACAGTCAAAAGTCTAAAACTTAACGACATCCATTAAAAACAAATAATCACCCCCTACCATACTAAATCACCATGCAAGAAACAAAACCACTAGCAATTAAAAATCAATAAGTTGAACTAACCGACCTAAAACAAAAACACTTTCTATATTAATTGAAGCCCAAAAATTCCCACAAATAGTATACATTAGTACGAATTCATTAGTTATATTCAGTACATTAAAATAATTCATCTATTTCGTTTAAATAAAATAATTCTGGCAATTATAATAATTGATATAAATCGTGTAATTTGAATAATTGGTTTTATTTAAATAATCATCTAATTTGAAGAAATAGAATAATTTGTATAATTCATGTAAATCGTGCAATTAGAATAATTTAGGAGATTTAAATAATCATCTAATTTGAAGAAATAGAATAATTTGTATAATTCATGTAAATCATGCAATTAGTATAATTTATGAGATTTGAATAATTCCGGCAATTCGTGTAAAAAAAATTTAGACCTTACTATTTAAAATCTTTAAAAAACGCATTATTAACTATTTTAAAGCCCAACAAAAAAACAGCAATGGAAAACTTAAACATGAAGGAGATCAAAGAGCGTTCTCTAAACATCCGAAAACGCTACCACGAATTGGAATTAGCCCAGCACGAAAGCCAATGGACCATTGAAGAAGATGCCCTGGCCTTCCTTACTGATGCCGCCTTAGTGGCACGCCATACCATGTCTCAACAAGGACGCTGGTCCAAAGAAAATACAAATACCGAACTCCAGCACAAACTGGGCGAATCCATCTGGTGGCTGACCGTCCTCGCTGACCGAATGGATATCGATATCAATGAGGCCCTAGCAAACTTTCTAACAAAAACAGAAACCCTTTTAGCAAAATAAAAACTAAAATTAGCCCCTCAAATCCATCCCTATATAAACAAACACGCCAATAATGCTACTCAAAAAGGAGCTGTAAACTACCTTTAGGATTACTATTTATATTTATATAGCGAAAGCAGGATTTGTTAAATTATGGGTAGAGTTATCTTAGGACAAGTCAGACTCTACTAAGGCGCAAATAAACCCCTCATAATAGCTTCAAAAGGGAAAACTAGTACAACATTAAAATCAAAATAATAGGAGGTTATAAAAAAAAGCAGACCTATAAGCCGGGTTCTGTCCACACCAAAGCGTGGCCTTATCATTTATCTAGGCAATCAATTACTCGATTGCTCCATCTTTCTACCCATCAACGTCGAGCGAGAAGCCCTTATCCCAAACGAATTCAGGAGTTGATATACTTGAAATTTCACCGCATAGAGTTTACCTGGTTTCACTACAGCCTTACCTGTACATACTTTCTGTTGCACTTGTCCTCACAAATACCGAAATAAATTCAGCACTCATGGACGGGCGTTACCCGCTATGCTTCTCTATGGTGTCCGGACTTTCCTCCCCGATTAAATCGCGGCGATAAGGCGGTCTGCCGTGCAAAAATACTATTTTATCCCATTTTTCGAGCCTTTATCACACTTATTTTTTGGAGCTATTTCCTGCTGTACGCTCTATCCACGCTAAAAAGCCTGGGATGCCGCTTCCATCAGGGCTAGGTGCCCCACCTCCAATTTCCAGTCTTAATAAATTATTAATATCTTTCAATCTTTATATTTTTCAATCTTTAAATTTAAACCTATATTTGCTTTAATAAGAATAATGTTATGGAACAATTTGTTGTATCGGCTCGAAAATACCGCCCACAAACTTTTAAAGATGTGGTCGGACAGCAAGCCATTACCAATACTTTACTGAATGCCATAGAAACCAACCACCTCGCTTCAGCCCTTTTGTTTACAGGTCCTCGAGGTGTTGGTAAAACAACTTGTGCCCGAATCCTCGCCCGAAAGATCAATCAACCCGGTTATGACGACCCCAACGAAGACTTTGCTTTTAATGTCTTCGAACTCGATGCCGCCTCTAACAATTCCGTGGATGATATTCGGAGTTTGATCGATCAGGTACGCATACCACCCCAAACCGGTCAGTACAAGGTCTACATCATCGATGAGGTTCACATGTTGTCCTCAGCGGCCTTTAATGCTTTTCTGAAAACATTAGAAGAACCACCCAAACATGCCATATTTATCTTGGCTACTACCGAAAAGCACAAAATCATTCCAACCATACTTTCTCGTTGTCAAATATTTGATTTCAAGAGAATTACTGTTAAAGATGCCAAAGAACACTTAGCCGATGTAGCACAAAATCAAGGGATCAACTTTGAAGACGACGCCCTCCACATCATTGCTCAAAAAGCCGATGGCGCCATGCGAGATGCTCTCTCTATTTTTGATCGCGTCGTTTCCTATTGTGGAAAAAATTTGACGCGTCAGGCAGTTACCGAAAACTTAAACGTATTAGATTACGAAACCTACATCAATGTAACCGACCTAATTCTGGAAAATAAGATTCCCGAAATTCTAATGGCCTACAATGATATTCTCTCTAAAGGCTTTGACGGTCACCATTTCGTCTCCGGATTGGCTTCTCATTTCAGAGATTTACTGGTCAGCAAAACACCTTCTACCCTGTCCTTATTAGAAGCTGGTGAACAAGCAAAACAATTATATGCGGTCCAATCCCAGAAAGCCTCTCAGGATTTTCTCTTAAAAGGAATTGAGATTGCCAATGATGCTGACTTGAAATATAAAGTATCCCAAAACCAACGTTTGCTTGTAGAACTTTGTCTGATGCAATTGGCCTCTATCACTTTTGATGGAGAAAAAAAAAAGTTGACGGCTATATAATCCCCCCAAATCATTTCTACGATCGAGTACTCGACTTAGCTGTAATTGCTCCCGAACTAATTGTGGCTCCTGCAACTATTCCAATTGAAACCAAGGCAGACATTCCTGCCGAAAAAGGAATAGAACCTGTTGTTATTCCGGAACCAATTGCCGAAATTAAATCAGTTGTACCAATACCAAATGACAACCAACACAAAGTCTCAGCCTTTTCATTAGCCAGCATTCGTGCCAAAAAAGAGATCCAGGAAAACAACAAATCATATGTAAAAGAATCAGTACTACTTCCTAATGAACCGTTTACAGAAACAGCCATGCTTTTGCAATGGAATAAATATGCACAGAAACTAGGCGACAAGGGATATAAAATCATGGAGTCTTTGTTGTCAATCAATGACCCTACTCTAATTGGAGCAGCAATTACATTAGAACTTCCCAATGAAGGTTCCAAAATAGATTTCGAAACAGAAATGAACGGCTTACTAGGCCATCTGAAAGGACACCTACACAATCACGACATCACCATAACGGTGGTGGTAAATGAAAGTGTAGAAAACAAATTCAGCTTTACTCCTCAAGATAAATACAACCGCCTGAATGAAATAAACCCTAGTTTAGAATTATTGAGAAAAACCTTTGATCTGGATATTTAAAACATACAGATCAGTAGAATTTATAATCTTCCGTAATATAAAGCTTTTACAATACCATCCGAAAGTCCTATTTTAGGAACATATATGCTTCGGGCGCCACTCCATTTCATAGCGTTAAGATAGACCTTAGTCGCAGGCACAATAACATCGGCACGGTCAGCATTCAAACCCAATTCGGAAATGCGTTGCTCATAGGTCAGCGAATTTAAATAAGCATACTGCGAGTTCATATAAATATAAGACAAAGGCTTGTCTTGCTGTTTACCCGACATTTTAAACAATTTATTGATGTTTCCTCCAGAGCCAATCAAAATTACATTTTCGAATTCATCCGTATACAACTTGATCCATTTTTCTATTTCCTGCCACACAATTTCATGAACCATCTCATTCAAAAGACGCACCGTACCAATTTTAAAAGACTTGGAAACAATCATCTTACCATCCGAAAAGAGTGAGAACTCAGTACTTCCACCTCCAACATCTACATATAGATATGTTTGATCCGTTTTCAAAAGATGGTGTAAATCCGTAGAAGCTATTATTGCAGCCTCCTTTTTACCATCTATAATTTCAATTTTTAAGTCTGCTTTTTTCTTGATGATTTCAATAACTTCTTTGCCATTATAAGCTTCCCGCAATGCTGAAGTAGCAAAGGCTAGGTATTTCTCCACCTTGTGTACTTTCATCAGTAATTTATAGGCTTTCATAGCGTCAACCATGCGGTCTATATTCTCCTCCGAAATCTCCCCCACCGTAAAAGCATCCTGTCCCAATCGAATTGGTACACGAACTAAAGCACTTTTTGTGAATTGAGTTTCCTTATCTTTCTCTTCAATAATATTTGAAACCAATAAACGCATGGCATTGGAACCTATATCTATTGCAGCATATTTTTTTATGGTAATCATATGGGGACAATCGTTTGTTTTGTTAAACTGGAATCTCTTTAACTTCTGTTATAACTTCTAGTCTTTGTTTGTAATAATTATAGGTTTCCAGCTGTGCTCTAAAGGTTTCCTGATTCCCCCTAACCCGGTATTTATTATCTAATTTATCCGAATGATATCGAGCTTTTACATTTCCTTTCCAACCAATATCAAAAGCATCAATCAATTCTTCTTTAATTTCTGGATCGTATACAGGGCAAGTTACTTCTACGCGACCATCAAGATTACGGGTCATAAAATCAGCCGAAGAAATAAAAACTTCCGGTTCTCCCCTATTGGCAAAAATATAAACCCTACTGTGTTCTAAATAATTGTCAACAATACTAATGGCTTCAATATTTTCACTCATTCCTTTGATACCGGGAATTAAACAGCAAATCCCTCTAATTTCCAGCTGGATTTTAACTCCCGCCCGACTTGCATCATATAATTTATCAATCATCGGAATGTCCGATAA